>TARA_R110002033_G_scaffold26394_1_pt1 | contig 98025 bp, 86 predicted proteins | sample TARA_R110002033 | Tara Oceans TARA_R110002033 (sample SAMEA4397051) | marine metagenome | biome: Polar Biome; feature: [SRF] surface water layer (ENVO:00010504); material: water (ENVO:00002006), including particulate matter (ENVO:01000060) such as... | depth 5 m | reverse complement strand
TTTGGATGGATCGTGGTGTACCTGCTATAGAAAAAGGAGTAAATCAAGGACTAGAACTAATCGAAAAGTAACTTAAAAAGGCTTAAAAAACAGAAGAAATACTTAATTTATCTTCTGTTTCAACTTTTTAGGCACCTAAAATGTTAAGGTTTTATGAAAATCAGGAATTTATAATCAATATATTCTTTGAACCGATGTACAACCCATAAGTTTGCAGTAATTATAGAAATTAATAATTACAAATAGTACAGAATTATGAGTAAAGTTAAGGAAAATGACACGGTAGAAGTGCATTATACTGGTAAATTAGAAAACGGACAAGTATTTGATAGCTCCTTAGAAAGAGATCCTATAAAAGTGACTTTAGGTCAGCAAAGTTTAATTCCTGGGTTTGAAAAAGGTTTAATAGATATGACTCTTAATGAGAAGAAAACTGTTGTTATCCCTATGGAAGAAGCATATGGAGATATCAATAAAGAATTATTTCAATCTGTTCCATTAGCAGATTTACCTGAAGATATGAAACCAGAAGTAGGTATGGGTCTTATGGCAAAAAATTCTGATGGTACAGAACGTCAACTTCGAGTTGTAGATATTAAGGAAGACCATATTGTAATAGATGCAAACCATCCTTTAGCAGGACAAGAATTAACCTTTGAGTTAGAAGTTGTTGCCATAGTTTAATTTTTTATTACTATCGTAATCTTTAATTATTTTTATTGCGTATATACATACAGATTCAAATAGGTTCTTGCGGGATTAAAAATATTTAATCAAAAAGACCGACACATTAGTGTCGGTCTTTTTTTTGGGAAGAAAGATCAATATTGTAGTTGAAAAGTAAGTATTTATTGAAAAATATTAGAGCATTAGATGACATTAATCCAAAAAAACAAATTTTAGAGGTTTGAGTAAGGAAATGTTCCTCTTCAGTTGTTATAAAGGTATATATATTTAAATAAAAACTGCAATTATGAAATTTAGAATATTATCAACAGTAATTTTGGCTTCTTTTCTAGTACTATTTGGTTGTTCAGACACGAATGATAATAACAGCACTACAGGAAGATTATCTGTTCAGTTAACAGATGCACCTTTTCTATATGATTTAGTAAAAGAGGCTAATGTAACTATCTTTAAAATAGAGGCTCGATATAGGGGTGATGTTGAATTGGATTCTACCACTACAAAAGAGAACTCTTTTATAGTTTTAATGGAAGAAGAAATTCAAGTTAATCTACTCGAATTAACAAATGGAGTAACAGAAAACCTAGTTAATAAAGATGTTCCAGTAGGAACTTATGATTTAATACGTGTTTACGTTAAAGGAGTTAATGTAATTTTGAATGATGATACCGCGTATGATTTAAAAGTTCCAAGTGGAGAACAATCAGGGATAAAAGTATTTGTTAAACCTGGAATAGTTGTTTCAGGAGGATTAACAGCGGATTTGTTACTAGATTTTGATGTAAGTAAATCTTTTATAGCCAAAGGTGGACGTAATAATTTATCAGGATTTAATTTTAAGCCTGTTATTAAAGCGAGCAATTTATCAACGGCAGGTTCTTTAACTGGAACGGTTACAACTTTAGTTGAAGAAGTTCAAGTAGCATTAGAAGGCGCTCAGGTATCAGTTATAGTTGCAGACACCATTAATACCACAACATTTACTGATGCTTCAGGGAACTATTTAATGATGGGTCTCCAAAAGGGTACTTATGGTATTGACGTAGCTTTAGAAGGTTATAAATCGGTATCAGTTGAAAGCGTTGAAATAGAAGTAGGAAACAAAACAGTTAAAGATTTTGAACTGGTCATTGAAGAATAATAAATTATAACTTGATATATTAAAAAGACCGACACATTAGTGTCGGTCTTTTTTTGGTTTAGAATGGTATTCTTTGAGTACCGAATAATTAGTATTAAAAGTAAATTGGTTGGTTATAATGTTTTAAGGTATTCTAGGACTGCTAGTCGTTCGCCTTCTGTAAGTTCATCACCAAAAGTATGTCCGCCATTGCCATATCCCTTTATAGTGGTATCATATGTTTTTATATTCAGTTTTGTTGTTTCAACAGTATAATTCCATCCCACTTTAGTTTGATTATAATCCGTATTATCAAAAGTACGACTCCATAATGAAGGTCTGTTTTTGCTATTCAAAACATCCATTATTGTCGGTACTGATGCATTATGAAAGTAGGGAGCTGTAGCCCAAACGCCATCTAATGGTGGCGCAATATAACCTCCTTCTGCTTTTAAAACTAGTCCATTGGGGTCTGTACCTAAATATCCAGTATTAAACCAATCTGCAAAATAGGTCGTGGCTTCAGTACTTGTGGTATAATGGTTTGATAGCTCAGCATCGGTTTTGATTGTATTTAATGCGACTAAAGAGTTTGGATAACTAGCAATACTGGTTCCATAATTTCCATGACAGCTGGAACATTTATTTTCGAAAATAGGTTTTCCCTGCGCGACTAGCGTATTATCAATTGAGAAAGGATATTCTGGAGCTTCTATACTTTCAAGATACGCCAAAACATCTGGCATTTTTGCGTCAATTTCTTTGGCTTTAGCTACATCTTGTAATGATAATAAACTGGCACCAATAAAGGATTTACAAAAATCTTGTCGTAATAAAGCCGTATAAAACAAGGCGTTTTTCTTTTTCAAAAGCCACCAAGCAGGAACATCAACAGGAAGAACTTCATTATCTATAGCTACAAAGGGCGTATCATTCCACTCCAGCGTACTTTTATCTCTGTGGGAGGTTAAAACTTCTGCTATCTTATTTGCGGAATTAACGCCCATTGATTTTGTAATCGTTTTTGGACCTATAGCGATAATACTTTTCCTAAACTGTTGATACGCTTCAAATTCATCACTGTCAACGCCATAAACTTGTGAAATACCAGAGGTTAATAAGGGTTCTAAATTTGCTCTATTGGAAGTAAAATCATCACTATGATTGCCTAAACCAATAATATATTCGTTATTTATTTTTGCAGAATGACAGTTTAAACAGTTTGGCGCTACCACTCGAACACCATTTGGAGCAGTTACAGCGGTATACCCATGGCTAATTACAGCGTTATCACCTGTTCTCTTTAATAAGTTCTCATTGTCTTGGCCATAAGCACCAACATAAACTGCATATGGAATTCCTGAGCTCATATAATCGCCAGAAAATAAATACGCTTTACCTATTTCTTTATCGCCAGTTCTTTGAACACTCTCTGGAATTGAAATTATCTCCCAAACCTCGGGTGCAACAACCACTTCTTCTTCCATATCAATTACTATAGGTTCTATAGCGCTTGAACAAGAAGCGAGAAATAAGAGTATAGGTAAAAGAAAACAAAGAAGTAAAGATTTTCTCAAAATAGAGTTGCTAATTTAATTTGTAAGTTTACATTAAAATTAAAGGGTAAAAATTTTTTTCTATTTGTTCAATTTTTAGGTGTATAATACACCAGAACAAGAAGCTATCGTTAATGTAATTATTAATAAAATGAATAAGAATATGGATTTCCTCATAATAATTCCTCCGATTTAGTTAATAATCAGCAAGATTAGACTTTATGTCTTAAATTCATTTTTTTTTAGTTACAAGACCAAAAAATCACGACCAATCGCATTTTTAATTAGTTTTAGGAGTTATTTATGATGCTTTTGATAATATTGTTAGGCTAAGACTATAAATTCTATTTACTTGATTTGTAGAATATAAGCAAATAAAATAGGACCGATTCAATTAAAAGATGTAGTTTCGCGGCTGATTTAGAAAAAGTTAGTAAAATGAAACGCATAAACGAATATAAAAAGTTGTTTTCTGTTGAAAAGGACATAGATTTAAAAGAGCTAAAAAGTACTTATCGTGGTTTGGTTAAACAATGGCACCCAGATAAGTTTCAGGAAGGCGACATACAGAAAGAAGAAGCTGAGTTGAAAAGCAGACAAATTATTGATGGTTACCACTTTTTAGTGAGTATTGCTCCAGAAACTAAGGCGGCAAATCTAGATGAGTATACAATTTTGACAAATGAATCTGGAATTCAGGATTTTCAACATAAAGGCTTATTATTAGAAATTACTTTTTTAGATGGATCTACTTACGAATACTTCGGTGTGCCTAAGAACATTTATGTGAAGCTAATCAACTCGCCAAAACAATATCGTTTTGCTAAGCGTAGTATTTTTAATAGCTATACGTATCGTAAATCAAAAAAGAATTTACAAGAAGCATAGTCCACTTTCGTAAGATTTAATATAGTAACCCTATCAACAATTGTTGATAGGGTTACTTTTTTTGTAGTAATAACTAAATTAATTTTATAAATTTATGGATGCCATAAAATTGATTATTAGGTATTTATATTTTTATAAAGTGATAAGAATTTTAAAAAGAGCACCATGAAAGAATTGAAAAAAGAAGACATAAATCAAGAGGTTTTTGATTTGTATGACGATTATGCACATAATAAAATAGAAAGGCGTCAGTTTGTTGAAAAATTATCATTGTATGCTATTGGAGGTATTACGATAGCATCATTATTAAGTTTTATTACACCAAATTATATCGATAATCTTTTAGTACAACCCGATGATGATCGCCTAGACTCAGAATATATTACTTATGATTCGCCTAAAGGCGGAGGAACTATAAAAGGGTTATTGTCTAAACCAGAAAATACAACAACCAAACTACCAGGTATTATAGTTGTTCATGAAAACCGAGGATTAAATCCATATATTGAAGATGTAGGTCGTAGGGCAGCGCTTGAAGGTTTTATTTCTATAGCACCTGATGCTTTATCACCTTTAGGAGGTTATCCAGGGAATGATGATGAGGGTAGAGCAATGCAACGACAACGTGATCGTAATGAAATGCTAGAAGATTTCATTGCCGCTTTTGTTTACCTTAAAACCCATGAAAACTGTAATGGAAAAATTGGAGTGGTCGGCTTTTGTTTTGGTGGGTGGATTGCTAATATGATGGCGGTGAGAATACCAACATTAGGAGCAGCAGTGCCATTCTATGGTGGGCAACCAACAGCAGAAGAAGCAGTCCTAATAAAAGCACCATTGGTATTGCAATATGCTGGATTAGATACAAGGGTTAACGAAGGTTGGCCAGCGTATGAAAAAACTCTTAAGGAACATGGTATAGATTTTAAGGCTTATTTCTATCCTAATGTGAATCATGGTTTTCACAATAATACAACCCCTAGATTTGATAAACCCGCGGCAGATTTAGCTTGGGAGCGTACAATGGATTTTTTTAAAGAAAAATTGATATAGAAGTAGGTATACCGTTGGTTTCTTAACTCCTTATGAGTAGCGATTTAGGGAGGAGTATATGTTTTAACTTTAAAAGTTCGAAGATTTACTTATAATCCTCCCACCAATTATTCTGAGCTAAAAAAGTCTTTAAAGTAAATAGCTCCCCTAATTTAGGAGTGCTAAAAGGAATATTTTGTTTAGTTGCTTCAGCAATAAAGCGTTCCACAGGATCAGTCCAAGTATGTTGTGCTAATGCAAAACCAGCCCAATGCACAGGCATAATTCTAGCTATTCTAGCATCTTTTGCCACTTGTATGCCTTCTTCAGGGAACATGTGTATCAAATGCCAGTTTTGGTTATACTGTCCACATTCTACAAAGGCAAAATCAAAGGGTCCTAATTGATCTCCGACGGCCTTAAAATGACTCCCATAACCACTATCGCCAGTAAAATATAGATTCTCGGTAGCTGTTTTTATAACCCAACCTCCCCAAAGCGATTTTGCACGATCGGTAAGTCCGCGACCTGAAAAATGACGCGTAGGCGTAAATGTAATTTTAATGGCTCCAAAACTTTGATCATCCCACCAATCAAATTCCTGAATTTTCTGAGCATCAACACCCCATTCGATTAAATGACGAGCGCAACCTAGAGCTACATAATAGTTTTTTACTTTTGGGAGTAAGAGTTGGAGGCTCTCATAATCTAAATGATCGTAATGGTCATGTGTTAGCAATACGATATCTATTTCAGGTAAATCATTGATAATTTCTAATGTATTCTCAGAAAAACGTTTGGTAGCAATAGGGGAAATAGGCGCTGCATTTGTACCAAACATTGGGTCGATAAGTAGTGTTTTTCCATTTATGCGTAGCAAAACTACAGAATGGCCATACCAGATAAATTTGACATCTTCTGAAGGTGCTAAAAAAGATGTACTATTAAATGGAGCTACAGGTAATTTTTGTTTCGGCTTACGTCCATTATTCTCAAAAAATTGCTTGTACAAAAGTTTCGGCATTTTAATCGGACTAATATCCATCGATGTCGTTTCTATATTCAAAAATTTTTCACCATTCCAACTTTCTGATTTAGAAAAACGCTTTTTTTCTTCCTCTGAAATTTTACCACCAAATTGTTTAAACATATTGTGTATCCATCCTTTTGTTAATGCGTAACGGTGTGTTGGTTTATATTTTATTTAATAACTAAATACCAAGAGTACCCCGTTTTATAAAACTTATTCTTAATCTTGCAAAGAACTTAAAAGTAGTTGACATTTTATGGCTAAAACTTCAAATACCGCATTAATTATTCTTGCTTTTTTTGCCATTTATGTGATATGGGGATCTACTTATCTTTTAAATAAGATTGCCGTAACTGAGCTGCCTGCCTATATGTTAGCCTCAATACGGTTTGTTTCTGCTGGACTATTAATATTTGCTATCTGTAAAATAATGGGTATTTCTATTAAAGTTAATGCACAGCAATTTAAAAACTCTTTTATTGCTGGATTTTTGTTTTTAACCTTCGGAAATGGTGTTTTTGTATGGGGACTTAAATATGTGGATAGTGGGTTTGCGGCCTTAGAAGTTGCAGCTATGCCGCTTATCGTTTTAATCTTGATGCGAGTGGTTGATGGTAAAAAAATACAACCAATGTCTATCGTAGGCGTAATTTTAGGGGTTATAGGTATTTATTTATTGGTAAGTCAAAAACAAATTATACAAAAGGAAGAATCATTATTAGGTATGGTCATCATTTTTATGTGTGTACTTGGATGGTCAACGGGCAGTTTATTTGTTTCAAAAGCTAAATTACCGGAGAGCTATTTAGTAAATACCGCATATCAAATGGTTACAGCCGGTATTACATTGTTTTTTGTTAGTATTGTTCTTGGCGAAAGCTGGACCTGGCCTACGAATTGGAGTGGACCCGTGCAATTTTCCATGGCAATGCTTATTGTTTTTGGAAGCATAGTTGCTTTTTCAGCTTTTAATTATTTATTGAAAACTGTATCTCCTGAAAAAGTAGCTACATCAAGTTATGTAAATCCTGTTATTGCATTATTCTTGGGATGGTATGTTCTTGATGAGCAAATTACTACGCAATCAATTATAGCTGCTGTAATCTTATTAACCGGAGTTTATTTTATCAATACGAAGAAAAAGCTAGTTGTTTATTCTAGATTTAGTGGCAAGTTCAGAAATAAACTGAAATCTGATTAGCTTTATTATTTTCTTTTTGTATTGATTAAGACTTAAAAAGTTTGGACTTTCATTACTAAATTTTAACATACTTAATTTCAAAATATCTGGCACTTCTTAAATAGAAGCGCTCTAAAGAAGGTATACATATCCTATAAAATTTTATGTATAAAATAGTAATAACTTCGTTGGTAATTAAAGCCGTTTTAGCTGTACTTCAAAACCTAACTAGTATGGTCTTATTGCTGTGGGTTATCACATAAGCCTCTAGCTTGACTATACGTTGCAGAGTATGTCCTAGTTTTCCCTGTTGATTCATCACAAACCGAAACAGTCCCCGAATTTTCAAGCAAATTATAGGTTACTGTTGTTGTTAAAGAACCTCCTAATGTAGATGTGGAATAAGAACAACTCCCATTAGGGTTCGAAATCATTTCTGATTTTTCTCTTTTTGTAGACACTGCTACTGCTGTACTAACGGTCAATAGTCCTATTAGAATAATCATTAATCCTTTTTTCATAAAAAAAATATTGTTGAATAATTTAAGAATTTTTAGTTTATATTCCAAATAAATGGTCTTTAATTTTATTAAATATATTGCGTCGAAAGTACTTGAACTACGAGCCTTGTCGTTATGAGTGAACTCCTTTAACCCATTGATCTACTGGATAAATTCTACTTTTAATCTGATAACGTAAATAAATGTAGGTGTCTTTGAAGTGTTAAAAATACATATGACATAATCCTTATACAAAGGCTCCGAGGTAGAACTTACAAGGTTTGATATTACTCCCATAACCTAATCAAGCAAATCTGACAGGTAAAATAGATTTAAAAATAGAGTACAAATGAGGTTTCTTGATTGGGAATAGAATGTACCTTTAGCGTCCCACCATGTAAGTGCATAATTTGCTTTGATAGACTTAAGCCAATTCCAGTTCCTGTATTTTTAGTGGTGAAAAAGGGAACGAAAATTTCATCAATTAATTCCGTAGGAATACCAGCGCCATTGTCCCATACTTCAATATATTTTTTTTCTTGAGAACTGATACCCGCTGTAATTCTAATTATTCCAGGTTTTTCTAGAGTATATAATTGTTTTTGGGATTCTAATGATTGAAAAGCATTTTTTATAAGATTGATCAATATTTGTGAAATCTGTTTTTCATCAATAAAAAGTTCTAACTCTTTAGGGTTTGTAATCACATTAAAAATTACTTGGCTATTTTGATTTTCTTGATGCATTAATACTTTGACCTTTTCTAGAAGTTTTTGTGCTTTTACAATAGCCTTATCAGGGGCAGGCATGCTTAGAATACTTCGGTAAGATTGTACAAACGCCATTAAATCTCCACCTTGATCTTTAATTACTTCTAAGCCTTTTACGGTATTTTTGAGTAATCCAGTATTAATTTCCTGAATGGGTAATATGCCATTATCTGTTTTGTAGTATTTTAAAATAGATTCTGAAATAGAGGTAATTGGTGTAATTGTATTCATAATTTCGTGGGTAAGTACACGTATTAACTTCACCCATGAATCGGTTTCTTTCTCGTCTAACTCCTGATGAATATCTTGGGCAACTACAAGTAAAAGTTCTTCTTTATTTAAGTTGATGGAAGTTGTTTTTATTGCAATTTGTTTTTTCTCTCGTTCATTGGTGAGCTTTATTAGTTTTCTATCAAAAGGTTTTAACCCCGCAAATAATTCATAAAGACTTTCATCTATTTGTGCTAATTGTTTGAGATGATTTAGCGGTTTGTAATTAAACAATTCTTCAATCTTAGGATTTGCAAACAGAATATGTCCCTTTTTATTAAAGGTTAAAATTCCAATATTTGCTTGTTTAATTATTTCTTGGTAGTACTGTTCTTGTGATTGTTTTTTCAGATGAATATCTTGAATCATAGCATTTAGCATATTAAGGCTATGGTTCAATTCTTCTAAAGACTTCACACTTAATTTTTCTGGAAAACGCAAAGTGAAATCTTCATTTTTAATTGCATCAAAAAAGTAAGCGATTTTTCGATTAGTATGGTTTACATACTGTATCAGATAATAGGTCTGAATAATTAATAGGATAAGCAAAATAGTGGCAATAAGGTATTGCGTATCAAAATAAAAAAAAGCCATTCCTATTGCCGTAGCAGCAATGCTAATAATGCGAAAAACAAGCTCAAAATAAATGTTTTTACTGACCATTATTTTGTTGATTTTTTAATTTTGTTATATAAAGTTTGCCGTGATATACCTAATTGATCTGCGGCTGCACTATAATTACCATTATGCTGGTTGAGCGCATTTGTAATCATCATTAATTCCATTTCTTCAAGAGTATCAGGTCCATTGTCAACAGAAATAGTAGTTTTAGTATGCAATAAAAAATCTGTAGGCTTTAAAACGTTGCCTTCCGATAGTATAACGGCTCTTTCAACAGTATGTAATAGTTCACGTACATTACCTGGCCAACTATAGCTTGCTAATTTTTCTTGCGCCGCTTGGTTGATTCGCAATCCTTGTTTTCCATATTTCGTAACAAATCTATTTAAATAAAAATCGGCTAAAATTAGAATATCATCTTCACGCTCACGAAGCGGAGGAACCTCAACACGAATTGTATTTATGCGATACAATAAATCCTCGCGAAAAAGACCGTCTGTTACCATTTTATCTAAATCGCAATTGGTAGCACATATTAAGCGAATATCTACCGGAACCGGTTTATTGGAACCGACACGAACAATTAATTTATTTTGAATAGCCGATAATAATTTGGCTTGTGACGGTAGTGATAAATTGCCAATTTCATCTAAAAATAAGGTGCCGCCGTTGGCTGCTTCAAATTTTCCAGCTCGATCTTCTTTTGCATCCGTAAATGCCCCTTTGGCATGCCCAAATAGCTCACTTTCAAAAAGAGATTCGGCAATAGAACCCATGTCAACTGCTATAAATACTTCGTCTTTTCGGTTAGAAGTGTTGTGTAATTCTCTAGCAATTAGTTCTTTCCCGGTCCCGTTTTCACCCGTTACCAATACATTTACATCGGCCTTTGCTACTTTGTGAACCAAATTAAGTACTCCAGTTAAGGCTTTAGAATTACCAATGATGTAATTTTTGTTCTGATTGATAACTTGCTTTAGATTGCTCTGCTTTTCTTTTAATAGTCCTACTTCTTTTTGAGATTTACGCAATAAATAAGCAGATTTTACTGTAGCTAAAAGTTTATCGTTATTCCATGGTTTAAGGACGAAATCTGCAGCCCCATCTTTTAGTGCTTTCACAGCTAAGTCTATAGCACCATAGGCTGTCATCATGATTACAGAGATATGTGGCGCTTTCTTTTTTATTTCTTTAAGCCAAAATAAACCTTCATTACCCGTATTTACTCCCGCAGAAAAGTTCATATCCAATAGCACAATATCATAGTCTATTAAATTAGGGAATGAGGGAATTTGGTTCGGGTTAGAAATACAGTTTACGGTCTTATATTCAAACTGCAATAAAATTTCTAAAGCGCTCAAAACACTTTTATTATCGTCTATTACTATTATTTTACCGTCAAGCATGAGGAGTAATTTATTATTTGCTATCTAAAAGTATTATTTTAAATGAAAACTACTAATTAGGTGTCAAATAATTTGACACTTTTTGTATAAGTATTTTACACTCCATAATAGAATTATAATTTTATTTTTCTTAAATAACTGATTATCAGTAGCATAGTTTTTTTGGCACGAGTGTGGCTAATAGGTTTGTATATTATAAGACAAATGAAATTAACACCAATAGTAATAGTACTCTTATTTTTAATCGCATTTATGCCTTTAAAAGCACAGGAAACATGGTCATTAGACGATTGTGTTGCTTATGCAATTGCCCATAATCTGCAGTTGAAAGATTTTGAATTTAATGAAGCATCAAATAAAGAGACATACCGTCAGTCGGTTCGTAATTTATTACCATCGGTAAGTGGTTTTACCGATTATAATATTCAATATGGTAGATCTACTGACCCTTTTACTAATGATGTTACCAATACCTCATTTTTCTCTAATAACTATTCTTTAAATTCATCTATTGATTTATTTCAAGGATTCCAAAAAATCAATAATATTAAAGCTTCCAAATTTTTATATCATGCGGCAAAAGAAGATGTAAATCAGCAAAAATATTTATTGGCATTTAGGGTTATGACGGCTTTTTATGATATTAAATTCTTTGAGGGATTAGTTGTGAATTCCAAAGAACAACAAAAAATTTCTAAAACGAACTTTGATTTAGTAAAAAGGCAAATAGAATTGGGCTTAAAAGCAGGAGCAGATCTATATGAGGCAGAATCCTTATTACTTACAGATCAATTAACAGTTACTCAAAACGAAAACAGGTTACAAACAGCCCAATTAAATCTAATTCAGGAAATGAATTTGGAAGGGGTTTCACAAATAAATCTTGAGTTGTCTTTAGATGAAGTTACTAGTACAAACAGCCAGCAAGAACCGCAATTAGATTCTATTTATACTACGGCAATTGGTTTTGTACCTATTATTAAGGCTCAAGAACTTCGAACCAAAGCTGCCAAAAAGCAAATTGCTATTGCACGTGGAGATTTATACCCTTCACTATCATTTGCAACGGGTTACGGCACTGGGTATTACGAAACAAATGTAGATGTAGATACGAGAGAGATCATACCATTTAGAACTCAAATAGATGACAACACTTCACGGTATATAGGCATTTCACTAAACATTCCGATTAGTGATAAGTGGTCTCGTAGATCCAATGTTAAACAGCAAAAAATAGCGTATAAGCGTTCACAAAATAATTTAGAAGTACAAGAACAAGAATTGTATAAATTATTGCAACAATTGGTACAAGATAATATAGCCTTACAAACAGAAGCATCTCAAAGTGAAAGCCAATTAAGGTCACAAGAATTAGCTTTTAGTATAGCGAATAAAAAATATGAAAAGGGTTTAATAAATGCGCTGGAGTTATTTCAGGCTAAAAATATTTTTGCCACGGCACAGAATACAAATTTACAAGTACAATTGCGGTTAAAAGTGAATATAAGGACTTTAGATTTTTATAACGGACTACCTATTTTTAATATAAATACAACTAACTAGTACATAATGGATATACAATTAGAAAAGAAAAAAGGATTACGCCCAAAACATTACGCTTACATCGCTATTGGGGCATTGGTGCTTTTTGTAGCTTATAAACTAATTTTTAGTGCTTCTGTCTCCACTTTTAGAACGGAAAAAGATAAGCTATCTATTGCCGAAGTTACTCAGGGAAAATTTGATGATTATATCACCATAAATGGAAATGTTGCGCCTATAGCTACGATTTATATGGATGCATATGAAGGTGGTCGTGTATTAGAAAAAATAATCGAAGAGGGGGCGATGGTGAAAAAAGGGGATATAATATTAAAACTAGAAAACAGTGGGTTATACGAGCAAATTTTAGCAAGTGAAAGTAATTTAGCCTTGAAGCAAAATGATTTAAGATCTACGAAACTAACCTTTGATTCTAGACAAGTAGAAGGCCGTAAAGATTTAGTGAATTCGGAATATGAATTGCAAAAATTAGAACGGAATTACGAACAAAATAAATCACTTTTTGAGGAAGAGTTAATTTCTAAAGAAGACTATTTGATTTCTCAGGAGAATTACGAATTGGCCAAGAAGCGATATGATATTATAAAACTTCAAACAGAGAATGATGTAAAGTTAAGAAGTACTTCACTATCTGGTCTAGATACAGATTTAGAGCGTATGCAGAAAACGCTTTCTATGGTTTACGAACGCTTAGATCATTTAAATGTTCGTGCCCCTGCAGATGGTCAATTGGGGTTTTTAGATGCTGAAATTGGTCAGAGTATCTCACAAGGAGAGCGTATTGGTCAAATTAATGTATTGACCGATTATAAGATTGAAGCGACTATTGATGAACACTATATTGATCGTGTAAAAAGAGATTTAGTGGCTATTTTAGAGCGTAATGGTAATGAATACCCTTTGCGTTTACGTAAAGTGTATCCAGAGGTACGTAATGGTAAGTTTAAAGTAGATTTGGTTTTTACAGGAGATAAGCCTGAGACCATTAGAGCAGGACAAAGCTACAATATCAAATTACAGTTAGGAGCATCATCGGAGGCCCTACTTTTACCTAAAGGTAGCTTTTTTCAAAGTACAGGAGGGCAATGGATATTTGTAGTAAATACAGATGGAGGCGAGGCTTTGAAACGAAATATTAGAATTGGAAAACAGAATTCTAGATATTATGAAGTATTAGAAGGTTTGCAAGCAGGAGAAAAAGTAATTACCTCCAATTATGATAGTTTTGGAGAGGCAGAAAAAATAGTATTAAAATAACCAACCAATTATATGAGCATTTCCTAATAATCCTCTGATAAAGATATTTAGACTTATTTGGATTAGTTAAACAATAAGGATTCCATCAATAAGGAGGATTAAGGAAATGTAATTTTAACAAAGAACAACATCAAACAACGATAATAAAATGATAACAATTAAGAATTTAAAAAAGAGCTTTAGAACCGAAGAAGTAGAAACTTTAGCCTTAAATAATGTAAGTCTTAAAGTGGAAAGTGGAGAATTTGTAGCCATAATGGGACCATCTGGTTGTGGTAAATCTACTTTGCTGAACATTATAGGTATGTTGGATAACCCGACTGAAGGGAGTTACAATTTTGCGGGTAACGAAGTTGGGGGACTTAAAGAAAGTCAACGTACCCAATTGCGTAAAGGAAATTTAGGCTTTGTATTCCAGAGTTTTAATCTCATCGATGAATTAACGGTTTTTGAAAATGTAGAACTACCCTTAATTTATTTAAAAATGAATAAGACCGAGCGTAAAGAAAAGGTAAGAGCTGTTTTGGAGCGTATGAAAATTGCGCATCGAGAAAAGCATTTTCCACAACAATTATCTGGTGGTCAACAACAACGTGTGGCAATTTCTAGAGCAGTAGTTACGAATCCAAAATTAATTTTGGCCGATGAGCCGACAGGAAATTTAGATTCTAAAAACGGAATTGAAGTGATGAACTTGCTTACCGAATTAAACCAAGAGGGAACTACTATAGTAATGGTTACGCACTCTGATCGCGATTCACATTATGCACACCGAGTAATTAATTTATTTGATGGTCAAATTGTCACAGAAAATAAGAATAGAGCCATTGGTGCAATGATATAGAACTACTTAATCACTAGTTCATCGTACAGTCGGAGTTTATTCATCAGTCATCATTATCACATCAAAACACAAAAATCATGTTTAAGAACCATTTAAAAATTGCATTTAGGAGCCTTAAGAAGCAACCTTTTTTTACGTTCTTAAACATCTTTGGCTTGGCGATTGGAATAGCGGGTGCTTTACTTATTTCATTATATATCTATGACGAATTAAGTTATGATAAAATGTTTCCTGATGCGAATAGAATTTACAGAATAGATACTGATATTAAGTTTGGTGGAACAGAAATGTTAGCGAGTGAAACTGCACCGCCTATGGCAGCGACTTTAAAGAGCGATATATCCCAAGTAGAATCTACTGTTAGACTTCGGAATTTAGGAAGTACACTTATTCGCAAAAGTGAAACAGAAACCAATACTAAGGAAACAAATGTAGCTTATGCAGATTCTACTTTTTTAGATTTCTTTAGTTTAAATTTATTAGCAGGAAACAAAAGTACAGCTTTAACAGAGCCAAATACTTTGGTATTAACCAAAACGGCGGCAGAGAAACATTTTGAAATAGAAAATGCTATTGGGCAAACTGTGCTATTAAATAATACTGATTTATATACGGTTACTGGGGTTATTAACGATCTTCCTAAAAATTCTTTTTTAAGAAATCATGCGATGTTCTTGGCCATGGCGGGTAATGTTGCTTCTAGAGAGAATATTTGGGGTAGTAATAACTTTTTTACTTTTATTAAACTAATTCCAACCGCCAGTGAAGAGGATATAAAAGATCCGTTAGACGGTATGTTAGAGAAATATATGTTGCCATGGGCACAGACTATTTTTCCAGGAATGACGAAAGAGGGATTTGTTGCTTCTGGAAACTATATAAGGTATCATACGATGCCCTTAACAGCTATTCATCTACATTCAAGTCGAGATAGTGAACTAAGTGCCAATAGTACTATTCAAAATGTATATATTCTTCTGTTTATTGGGATATTTCTTATCGTATTGGCCAGTGTAAATTTTATGAATCTCTCTACAGCGCATTCACTTAAGAGAGCAAAAGAAGTAGGGATTCGTAAAACATTGGGGTCTAACAAATCAGAACTAATAAGGCAGTTTCTAACGGAGTCTGGTCTTATTTCTTTTATTTCAATGCTATTTGCTTTGGTACTTGCAGTTTTAGCATTACCATACTTTAATGTTTTAGCGGGTAAGGAAATCGCTATACCATTTTCTAATCCTATTTTTTGGGGTCTTTTGGTTGTTACTACAGTTTTATTGGGGTTACTATCTGGTAGTTATCCTGCATTTTTTATGTCTCGGTTTAGACCAGCTAGTATCTTAAAAGGAGGTGGTAAAAATAGTGTGGGAGGTGTAAAGGTTAGAAATTCTTTAGTTGTTTTTCAGTTTGCCATTTCTATTTTTTTAATTGTAAGCACTTTGGTAGTATTTCAGCAATTACGATATATACAAAGTAAAGATCTAGGTTTTGCAAAGGATCAGGTTATTATTATCAATGATGCTTATGCAGTAGGAAATAAAACAAGGGCATTAAAAGAAGAAATGAGTAAATTAAGTGATGTAAAAAGTGTTACGATGAGTAGTTTTCTTCCTACTCCTTCATCGCGGTCTAATAGTACATTTTTTTGGGAAGGAGCTAGGCAACAAGAAAATGCAATACAAATACAAACTTGGGATGTGGATCAGGATTATATCCCCACATTAAATATGGAAATGGTTGCGGGAAGAAATTTTAATAAAAACTATGTAACAGATTCTACAGCTGTAGTTATTAACGAGGTTACTCTTGAAAAATTAGGAGTTACAGCTAATGAAGCCTTGGGAATGAGAATTTTCGATGATATACAATCTGAAAATCCAACATTCTATTCCATTATTGGAGTAGTTAAAAGTTTTCATTATGAATCACTACATGAAAATATTGGAGCATTGGGTCTTTTTATGAATACATCTTCAGGGCTTATGGCCGCAAAATTAAATTCTGTAGACATTAAAAATACAATCTCAAGAATAGAATCTATTTGGAATACACTTGCACCAGGACAACCTTTTAGTTTTTCATTCTTAGATGAATCTTTTAATAACACCTATAAATCGGAACAACAGTTGGGTGAAATCTTTATCATTTTCACCATACTGTCCATTCTTATTGCATGTCTTGGACTTTTCGGATTAGCCACTTTTAATGCGGAAAAGCGTACTAAGGAAATTGGAGTAAGAAAGGTATTGGGAGCTACAGTGGGGCAAATCTCTTATAGGCTAACGGTAGACTTTTTAAAATTGGTGGGAATTGCAATTTTGGTGTCAATACCTATTGGTTGGTACGCCATGAATATGTGGTTAGAAGATTTTTCTTATAGAATAGAGATTTCTTGGTGGATTTTTGCTTTAGCAGCATTGTTGGCAATAGTAATAGCTGTCCTTACCGTTGGCTATCAAAGCATAAAAGCAGCAATAGTAAATCCTGTAAAAAGTTTAAAGACAGAATAAATCGTCAATCAAATCAAAAAACGAAAATCATGTTTAAGAACCATTTAAAAATAGCATTTAGGAGCCTTAAAAAGCAACCTTTTTTTACTTTTCTGAACACTTTCGGTCTTGCTATTGGTATGGCTGGAGGTCTTCTTATTTCATTGTATATCTATGATGAGATGAGTTATGATAAAATGTTTGCCGATGCAAAAAGAATACATAGAATAAATTCGGATATAAAATTCGGAGGAGACGCGCGCGAGTATGCCGTAACACCAGCTCCGATGGCAGCTGCATTAAGCAATGATTTTTCTGAAATCGAATTGGTCACCCGTTTTAGAACTCATGGTAGTGCATTGGTACGAAAACCAGAACAACAAGCCAATGTCAAAGAATTAAGTTGCACCTATGTAGACCCTACCTTTTTTGATATGTTTGGAATAAAATTACTGGCAGGAAACCCAAAAACTGCATTGTCTGAACCCAATACTTTAGTGATGACGAAAAGTGCTGCTGAAAGGCAATTTGCGAATACAAATGCTTTGGGGCAAACCTTAATTCTAAATAATGAAGAGACCTATACGGTTACTGGTGTTATTGATGATTTTCCACAGAATTCATTTTTAAGGGGATATACAATTTTTGAAGCGATGGAAGGCCATGACGATGCTAAAGTGGTTAATTGGGGCAGTAACAACTATCAAACATTTATTAAGCTTATTCCCACTGCTGATATTAATGCTATTCAGGAACCTTTACGGGATTTTTTAGGAAAATATGTAATACCAGGAGTTCAGCAATATATGCCTGGAGTCACCGAAGAACAGTTTAAAGCTGCTGGTAATCATTTAATTTATAGTACGATGCCATTGACGGATATTCATTTACATTCACATAGGGTGGCCGAAATGAGTGGGAACAATGAGATTCAAAGTATTTATATATTATCGTTTATAGCCATTTTTTTAATTGTTTTGGCTAGTGTTAACTTTATGAACCTGTCTACCGCCCATTCTCTTAAACGCGCCAAAGAAGTGGGCGTGCGTAAAACCTTAGGGTCTAATAAATCAGAGCTAGTAAGTCAATTTTTGATAGAATCAGGATTAATTTCATTCTTGTCACTTGCGGTAGCCCTTGTTCTTGCATTAATCGCAATGCCATTTTTTAACACATTGGCCGATAAGGATATTTCTATTCCATTCACCAGCCCATTTTTTTGGATGATATTGTTGGGTTCAGTTCTTGCCTTGGGGCTATTTTCCGGGAGTTACCCCGCTTTTTTTATGTCGCGATTTAGACCTATTAAAGTATTAAAAGGTGGTGGGCAAAGCAGTGTTGGAGGTGGAAAGATTAGAAATTCACTTGTTATTTTTCAATTCGCTATTTCTATTTTTCTAATTGTGAGCACATTGGTGGTGTATCAACAATTAAAATATATTCAAGGAAAAGATGTCGGATTCTCTAAAGACCAGGTCTTAATTGTTAACGATGTATATGTTGCAGGAACAAAAGTAGAATCGTTCAAAGATCAGGTAAAACAGTTAGCCTTTGTGAAAAATGCGACCTTAAGTAGTTTTTTTCCAACGCCATCAAGCCGAAGTGATTCTACTTTTAACCCAGAAGAGGATACTGTAGAGCAGGAGAATGCCATAAATATGCAGACATGGGGTGTAGATTATGATTATGCAACTACAATGGATTTTGAATTTATTGCAGGACGTGATTTTGACAAAAATTTTGGCAATGATTCGACAGCAATTATTGTTAACGAGACGGCTGTTAAGATTATGGGAGTAAGCCCACAAGAAGCCTTAGGCAGGCGCTATACTCATGATTTTGGTATTGAAAATCCACAGTATTTTGATATTATCGGAGTGGTTAAGGATTTTAATTTCGATTCTTTAAAAGAGGATATTAATGCTCTTAGTCTTCATTTAGGTGATGAGGCGTATGCTATGGCGATTAAAATAGAAGCAGGTGATTTTACAAAAAACATTGCCCGAATTGAGGCTATTTGGAACACAATAGCCCCTGGACAACCTTTTGATTATTATTTTATGGAAGATTCTTTTAATGACACCTATCAGAGTGAACGACGTTTAGGGAATATCTTTATAATATTTACCATACTATCGCTATTAATAGCTTGTTTAGGTTTATTTGGCTTAGCCGCTTTTAATGCTGAAAAGCGTGTAAAAGAAATTGGTGTACGTAAGGTGTTAGGTGCGAGTGTAAGCCAGATATCACTCAAATTGACCTTAGATTTTTTAAAGTTAGTGGGGGTGGCTATTTTGATTTCCCTACCTATCGGTTGGTACGCTATGAACAAATGGTTGGAAGATTTTTCGTATCGTATTGCTATTCCTTGGTGGGTATTTGTGCTAGCCGCTTTTTTAGCAATTCTAATTTCAATACTGACCGTAAGTTATCAAAGTATTAAGGCAGCGATTGTGAATCCTGTTAAAAGTTTGCGCTCAGAATAAGTCATCAATAAATGCTGAATAATTCAGCAGCAATAAAAAAAAATAACATGTTTAAGAACTATCTCAAAATCGCTTGGCGGAATCTGTGGAAGAATAAAGGATATTCCGCGATTAATATTGGTGGCTTGGCATTAGGTATGGCTGTTACACTTATTATTGGTCTTTGGATTCAAGATGAACTGACTTATAACAATTATTTTAAAAATAAGGATAAGATTGCTCAAGTGTATCAATCACAAACCTTTAATGGGGAAACTGGAACTGGTCCAGCAATACCCAGACCATTAGAAATGGCTTTAAAAGAAGGCTATGCTGATAATTTTAAGCATTTGATAATGTCATCTTGGAATGTTTCTAGATACCTCAAATACAAAGAAAAAAGTCTTTCTAAGAATGGTAATTTCATGCAACAAGAAGCACCGGATCTTTTGGATTTAAAAATTTTGAAAGGAGAGAAAGATGGTTTACGAGAATTAAATTCTGTTATGCTTTCTGCATCTGTCGCAAATGCTCTTTTTGGAGATGAAGAACCTATTGGTAAAACGATAGAGGTTAACAATCAATATGATGTGACAGTAAGTGCTATTTATGAAGATATTCCCTCTAATAATTCCTTTAGCGACCTTGAATATATAATGCCTTGGGACAAGTTAATTGCCACCCAAGAGTGGATGAAAAATGCGTTTGATCAATGGGGTAACAATTCGTTTCAGATGTTCGCCCAAATTGCGGATAATACCACAATGGAAAAGGTTACGGAGAAGATTAAAAATGTTAAAAAGAATTTGAATGAAGATACCGCAGAGTTCAACCCACAACTTTTCTTGCATCCGATGAAAGAGTGGTATTTGCGAAATAATTTTGAAAACGGACAACAGGGGGGTGGGCGAATTAAGTATGTATGGCTGTTTGGTATTATAGGTGCTTTTGTATTGCTCTTGGCTTGTATTAATTTTATGAATTTGAGTACAGCCCGATCCGAAAAACGAGCTAAAGAAGTGGGGATTCGCAAATCTATAGGTTCACAAAGAAGTCAATTAATTTATCAATTTTTAAGTGAATCGTTCTTAGTGGTATTGTTGGCCTTTGTCATTGCGGTTGTGATTGTAATACTATCTTTGAACGGATTTAATGATTTGTCCAAAAAAGAAATTTCCTTTCCTTGGAGCAATGGATCCTTTTGGTTAAGTTCATTAATCTTTGTCATATTTACAGCTTTAGTGGCAGGTAGTTATCCTGCCTTATACTTGTCATCATTTCGCCCTGTTGATGTTTTAAAAGGAACATTTAAATCCGGAAAATATGCAGGTTTACCAAGAAAAATTTTAGTGGTGGTCCAATTTACAGTGTCGGTAGCTTTCATTATAGGAACGGTTATCGTAATGCAACAAATTAATCATGCAAAGAATAGACCACTAGGCTACGATAAAGAAGGTTTAGTACAAATTCCCACGTTTAGTCAAGATTTTGAGGGGAAATATGATTTGATGCGAACTGAATTTTTGGGCTCTGGCGCTGTTGTTGAAATGTCAGCTTCAAGTAGTCCAACCACCCAAATATGGTCTAACCGTAGTGGGTTTAATTGGGAAGGTAAACCCGAAGGATTTCAAGAAGATCTTGCATGGACCGAGGTTACTCCAGAATATGCTAAATCGTTGGATCTTAAAATAGTGCAAGGGCGGGATTTTTCAAGAGAGTTTGCCTCCGATTCTAATGCGATTCTAATTAACCAGACTGCCTTAAAATACATGGGGCTAAAAGATCCCATAGGAAAATATCTAAAAGATGATGACGAAGAAGATCCTAGCGATCCCTTACAAATTATAGGTGTGGTTCAGGACATGATAACACAATCACCTTATGAGCCTGTGAAACAAGGAATTTACGTTTTTGATAAACATGGTAATTCTAGCTTCTATAATTTGCGTTTGAACCCAAAACAAAGTGCTAGTCAAAATTTGGCAATAGTAGAAAGAGTGTTTAAAGAACATTTTCCAGACCTTCCTTTTCAGTATGATTTTGTGGATGCTGAATATGGAGAAAAATTTGCATCTGAAGAACGCATAGGAACCTTATCAGGAGTTTTTACAGCATTAGCTATCTTAATTAGTTGTTTGGGATTATTTGGTTTAACCTCTTTTGTAGCAGAACAACGGACTAAAGAAATAGGAGTGAGGAAAGTGTTAGGAGCAACAGTATTCAATGTTTGGAATATGCTTTCAAAAGATTTTTTAAAACTAGTTATTATCTCTTGTTTTATTGCAATTCCAATTTCCTATTATGTAATGAATGGTTGGTTACAAGAATACCCATATCATGTACTACTTGAATGGTGGATTTTTGCATTGGCTATGGTAGGAGCCCTGTTGGTGACCATTATTACAGTAAGTTTTCAAGCTATTAAAGCAGCAAGAGCAAATCCAATAAAAAGTTTACGAACAGAATAATTTATCAATCAATACTGAATTTGATTCAGTAGCAATAAAACAAAATAATCATGTTTAAGAACTATCTAAAAATCGCTTGGCGGAATCTTCTTAAAAACAAAGGGTATTCATTTATAAATATTGGTGGGTTGGCTATAGGAATGTCCTGCTTTATAATGATCGTTTTGTTTATAAAAAACGAACTTTCATACGATAGTTATCACGAAAACGGAGATCATATTTATAGAGTTGTTCATCAATCGAATGAGAATGATTTGGATGAGAAATGGGTGTGGGGAAATGCACCTATTGGTCCTGCATTGAAAGCAGATTTTCCCGAAATTTTAGCTAAAGTTCAGTTTTCGGGTAGATCCGATAATTTATTTAAATACAATGAGTTGTCGTTTCAAGAAAGCAATTGTTTTTATGTAGATGCATCAGTGTTTACGGTTTTTAGTTGGCCTTTAATTTCAGGAAACCCAAAAACTGCCTTAGAAGCTCCATATTCCATAGTGTTAACTGAAAGTATGGTCAAAAAATATTTTGGAGATCAAGACCCAATGGGTAAAGCTTTGAATGGATTTGGAGGAAGAGCAAATGATGGAGTTTATACCGTTACAGGCGTAATGAAAGATGTGCCTCAAAATTCGCATTTTAGTTTTGATGTGCTAATGTCTATGAGTTCTTTTTACCAAACTAGACCTGGTATTTTTGAGTCTTGGGGGTACGTAGATTTTTATACTTATTTTCTTGTCAATGATAATTTTAATATAAAGGAGTTTCAAACCAAGATGCCTGATTTTTTAAATAGGCACCTTTCTGAAGAGGGTAAGAAGTATTTTTACAATGTATCTTTTGAACCTTTAAAAGATGCATATTTAAATTCTACCGCTGTCAGGCAACCGGGTGTTACAGGCAATCCTTCTAATATTTATATTTTTGGGTGTATAGGGCTGTTTATTCTTTTAATAGCATCGATTAACTTCATGAATCTCGCTACAGCTCGTTCCTTGGAAAGAGCAAAAGAAGTAGGAATTAGAAAAGTAATTGGAGCAGATAAAAGAAGTTTAATTTTTCAATTTTTGGGAGAGTCTTTAATTATGGTGCTATCCGCAGCCATACTAGGATTACTTATGGTATTTATTGCGCTTCCTTGGTTAAGTGCTATTACTGGAAAATCTTTCCAAGTATCAGATATTCTAAATGGTGATATCCTAAGCCTGTATTTTGGAACGGCTTTAATTACAGGGCTATTTTCTGGTAGTTATCCTGCATTTATTCTGTCTAGCTTTAAACCTGTAAGCGTTCTAAAAGGGGTTTTTAGAACTTCTCAGCAAGGAGTAAACCTTAGAAAAGGGCTTGTAATTTTTCAATTTAGTCTTTCAATTGCCTTAATAGCAAGTACTGTTATTGTTTATTTTCAATTAGGATACATGCTAAATAAAAATCTTGGTTTCAATAGGGAGCATCAATTAGTAATCGACTTTAACTATGATGGAGAAGTATTACAGGATTTAGAAACTATAAAAAGTGAACTATTAGGTTTGCCAGATGTAAATTCGGTTACAGCTTCTAGGACTGTACCAGGAGCGCACTTTCCCGCTGCGGGAACGAATATAGAGTCCCAAAATGGTGAAATGCAAAATTTCGCTCCTTTTTTATATGAGGTAGATGTGGATTTTATTCCGCATTACAATATAGACATAGTGGCTGGAAGAGCATACTCCAGAGATTTTCCAGCAGATACTATTTCTTCTTTGGTAGTCAATGAAGCAGCAGTTAAACTTTATGGGTATAGTAATCCACAGGATATACTAGGGAAAAAATTTGAACAATGGGGAAAACAGGGAACTATAATTGGAGTGGTGCGTGATTTTAATTATCTATCTCTTCATCAAAAAGTAGAGCCTTTAGCCTTAAGATTCGAGCCCAATTCAAGTCGCTATCTTTCTCTTCAAATTGATTCGGAGAATATACCTACTACGATTAATGAAATAGAAAATAAATGGGCTGCTTTGGTACCACACCGTCCCTTTTTATATAGTTTTTTAGATGACTCTTTTAATATGCAATACAATGCAGATTTTAGGTTTAAAAAGCTATTTACTTTATTTTCTTGTCTTGCAATTTTTATTGCTTGCTTAGGATTACTTGGTTTAGCAACCTACAGTGCCATGCAAAGAACTAAAGAAATAGGAATTAGAAAAGTATTGGGAGCAGAAGTGTCCAGTATTGTTCAGCTATTATCTAAAGATTTTATTAAGCTAGTATTGTTGTCGATGATTATTGCAACACCATTTTCATGGTATGCTATGACACAATGGTTAAACGAGTATGCATATAGAGTAGAGTTACATTGGTGGGTATTTGCTATTGCGGGTACAATTGCACTTATGATAGCCGTAGTAACAATTAGTTTTCAAGCATTTAAAGCAGCAAGAGCAAATCCAATTAAAAGTTTACGTACAGAATAATTTATCAATGAATGCTGAATTTGATTCGGCACTAATAAAACAAATCAATCATGTTAAAAAAATCAATCACAGTATTTATTTTACTATTAGTTACGGGTATATCTGCTCAATTAAAGGAAGCACCAGTCGAATCTTTTAATAAAGTAATCATTAGTCCATATATACAAGTAACTTTTGTAGAAGGTGAGACAGAAAGTGTTCGTATAGAGAATAGCACTGTATCCATAGATAAAATAAATATAGAGGTAGTTGGTAAAACCCTAAGAGTTTATTTAGAAGGAGCGAAGGAAGTTACTAAAAGTGAAAAGGTTTATAAAAAAGGGTACAAACGGAAGCAATCTATCTACAATGGAACTATTGTAAAAGCAATGATTACTTATAAAAACCTAAAAGAATTATCACTCAGGGGAGAAGAAAAAATGGTATGTAAAAGTGCGTTTGTTCAAGATAAATTAAAGCTGAAAATATATGGTGAATCACAAGTGTATCTACATGAAGTAGCGTTGGGTGAATTGAATGTCACAGTATACGGAGAAAGTTTTTTAGAAATTAAAAAAGGAAGTATTGATTATCAAAAAATAACAGCATACGGAGAAACTAAAATAAACACTTTAGGAATAAGTAATAAAAGCACAAAGATCACATCTTATGGTGAGGGGAGCTATAGGGTAAATGTTTCTGATAAGCTTAAAGTTACCGCTTATGGAGAAGCTACAGTGGTTTATCAGGGTAATCCAGATGTATATAAAGGCATAATTATAGGGGAAGCCACCATTCAAAAAATACAGTAAAAGGCTCATTCAAAAAAGAAGGTCATGTTAAAGAACTATTTTAAAATCGCTTGGCGAAGCATCAAAAAAGAAAAACTGTTTACCACTATCAAAATTGGAGGTTTTGCCTTAGGTATTGCAGCCTGTTTATTGATTACCCTGTTTATTCGTAACGAGTTTAGTTATGACCAACAGTATACGAACAAAAATAAGATTTACCGTGTCGTATTGCAAGGTATGTTTAAAGGAGAGGTGATGAAAAGTGTTCATTTTCAGTTGCCTTTCGCAGCTGCCCTAGCATCTGATTTTCCTGAAATTAAAAAAGCGGGTAAAATCAATATCAGTGCGCTTTTTGGTGCTGGAAAAAGAGGGCTTCATGTATTGGGTAAACCGCAGAGCAATCTAGAGGAAGGTTTCATATTTGCAGACCAAGAGGCTTTCGATATTTTGGAAATTCCTTTAAAACAAGGTAAGCGTAAAGAGGCCCTTCTCAACCCAGGAAGTATTGTTATTTCGGATTCAAAAGCGAAAAAATATTTTCCAAATGACAATGCCGTAGGACAAACAATTATTTTAGACAACGACTCCTCAAAACCATATACTATTACAGGGGTAATGAGTGAGGTTACAACAAATTCGCACTTGCAATTCGATTTTCTACTTCCTATTGAGGATAGGAACATGAGTTGGACCAACCAAAATTATTTTACTTATGTACTGCTAGATGAAAATACAAATGTAGAAGAGTTACAAAAGAAAATGTTCTCAATTGTTGAAGATTATGTTATTCCTGCTCAATTAGACCGAGGTCGTGACCCAGATTTCATTGAGGTTCTGAAAACTATAAACTACAAATTACAACCCATAAGTGACATTCATTTATATTCAGACTTAAAAATGGGTGACGGACTTAAACATGGTGACATCCGTTTTGTTTGGTTGTTTGCTGCTATTGCTGGGTTTATTCTTTTGTTAGCGGCAATAAATTTTATCAACCTTTCTACAGCCAAATCGGCGAATAGAGCTAAAGAAGTTGGACTTCGGAAAACAGTTGGTGCATTCAAAAGTAACCTTATAGCTCAATTTTTAAGCGAATCTGTACTCTATAGTATCTTGTCGTTTGTGCTGGGTGTACTCTTGGCATGGATATTACTACCGATGTTCAATACGATGGCCGACAAATCGATCGTCATGCCTTGGAGCCTGTGGTGGTTTATACCAGTTATTGTGATTTCTTCATTAATTATTGGTGTAGTAGCAGGACTTTATCCAGCCCTGTATCTTTCTGCCTTTCGACCGGTCGATGTGCTAAAAGGAAGCCTAAGCCTAGGAGGAAAAAGTGGTAAGTTACGGAGCGGTCTTGTTATTTTTCAGTTTACTACCTCAGTAGTTTTAATCATTAGTACACTGATAATATACAAGCAAATGGACTTTATTCTAAATAAAAAATTAGGGTACGACAAGGAACACGTTGTTATTTTAGAAGGAGCTGGTGTTCTTGGAAATAAGGCTGAAAATTTTAAGAAACAACTACTTGAGTTACCGCAGGTACAACAAGTTACAATGAGTAACTATCTACCAATCGAAGGAACAAAAAGAAATGGGAATACCTTTAGAAATCCAGAAGAGGGAAATAATGGTAGGGGTGTATCTGGTCAAATCTGGCGGGTAGATTACGATTATATCAAAACACTAGGTATAGAGGTCATCGCTGGACGTGAGTTTTCGAAGGAGTTTGCTTCTGATGCTATAAACGCTATAATCATTAATCAAAAAATGGCGAAAGAGCTGGGGCTAAGTGATCCTGTAGGTAAGCATATTGACAATAATGGCAGGGATTTGACGGTGGTAGGCATCGTAACTGATTTTCATTTTAAATCGTTAAAGGAAGATATAGAACCTTTAAGTCTTGTGATTGGAGAGGATAGTGGAACCTTTTCGGTGAAGCTTAACAAAGGTAACCTTACCTCAGCCTTAACTTCGGTAAGAACCATTTGGGATCGCAATGTGCCCAACCAGGCTTTCAGTTATACTTTTTTGGATCAAGAATTCAGCCAAATGCATGCAGATGTCAGACGCATGGGGCGTATATTTAATAGCTTTGCTCTATTTGCCATTTTTGTAGCTTGTTTGGGACTCTTTGCACTGTCAGCCTTCATGGTAGAGCAGCGGAATAAAGAAATTAGCATTCGTTTGGTGTTAGGGGCACCTTTTAGGAGTATCTACCAATTGCTAACCTTAGATTTTATGAAACTTATTTTGATCTCTATAACAATAGCAATACCTATTGGATGGTATATCATGTCTAGGTGGTTAGAAGATTTTGCGTATCGGATTACTATTGGATGGGGAGTATTTGCTATCGCAGGATTTATAGCTTTGGCCATCGCTATATTAACAATCAGTTATCAGTCGATAAGGGCGGCTTTGATTAAACCGTTAAAGAGTTTGAGGACAGAATAATTTATCAACCTATTACTGGTAGTTTTTCAGTATTAAAAAAAATAATCATGCTAAAAAATAATCTTAAAATTGCTTGGCGGAATTTAAAAACGAATCGGTTATTTTCTGTAATTAATATAGTTGGACTATCTATTGGTTTGGCAATAACAATAGTTCTTTTCCTGTTTATCAGCTTTGAAAAAAGTTATGATGCCTATCATGAGAACAAGAATGATATTTATCGGGTTCTCGTAAATACAGATGATAAATTATTCGCTAATCAAGTATGGTGTACTTCACCGGCAGCTCTAACTCCAGCACTAAAAAGTGAAGCTCCTGATGTAAAATATGCAACACGAATGTTAAAACATAATTTTGGTGAAACAGCTTTCGTTAGTGTAAATAACAATAATTTTCTTGAAAAAGGACTTTTTTGGTGTGATCAAGATTTGTTTAATATTTTTAATGTAGAATTTGTAAAAGGTAAAGCAAACACTGCTATAGTGCGACCAAATACCGTTGTTTTATCAGAAAGTACGGCACAAAAGTACTTTGGCAACGGTGATCCTATCGGTAAAATTGTAAAAGTTGATAATGATCAAGAATTAGAAGTTACTGGTGTTTATAAAGATTTTCCTAGCAATAGTACCCTAGATTGTAATGCAATAGGATCATTTAGCTCTACCTATTTTTTTAAAAATCCAAGTTGGGGAAATTCAAGTTTTGAAACCTATTTACAGCTTAATGAAAATGCCTCCATTGTATCCGCAGAACAGCAAATACAGCAGGTTCTAGATAAAAATGTAGATAAAGAAGGGCAATGGTTTCATTTCTCCCTTCAGCCTTTAGAAAAAATTCATTTGTATTCTGCTAACTATTTTAATTCCTACACCAGTAGAATTGGAGATATTAAAGAAATAAGAAATTTATCATTCTTAGCCATATTAATTCTATTGATTGCTTGTGTTAACTTTATGAATTTAATGACTGCCAAATCTCAAAAAAGAACGAAAGATGTTGGAATAAATAAGACATTGGGAGCGTCAACGAATAGTTTGGTATTGAGGTTTTATTCAGAGACGGGCTTGATTACCTTTATTTCATTGGTTTTGGGAGTAGTTCTTGCCATTGTGATAATTCCTTTATTTAATGCTGTTGTTGGTCAAGAATTGGATATTTCATTACTATTAAGCTCTAAATTTATACTAGGTCTTTTTATTATTTGGCTTTTAACTACAATTTTAGCAGGATCTTACCCCGCTTTTTATCTTTCTGGCTTTTCTCCAAGGTCAATATTAAATCCATCTTTTAAAAGAGGTAATAATACTGTGACAATCCGAAAAGGTTTAGTGGTATTACAATTTGCCGCATCGGTCATACTTATTATAGGGGTATTGGTTATATACCAGCAATTGCAATTTATGCAACATAAAAATCTAGGCTATACTCCAGAGAATGTAATTGCCATAGCTACTGGCGGTGTTAAAACAACTAATGCTTCTAATACCTTAGTAACTGAATTGAGTGCGTTAGGATCAGTTTCTAAGGTTAGTAGGGCTCAAGGTTTCCCAGGGCTCGAGGTAAGCACACGTTCTTTGTTTAAAAATGAGAATGATGAAAACGGAATTAATATTCAAACCAATAGAAGTGATGGAACCATTACTGATGTCTTGCAACTTAAGTTTTTAGCAGGGAATGGGCTACCACTCATAAAACAAAAAACTGATACTATAGTTGAAGTGGTATTGAATAAGAAAGCTATTGATTATTTAGGATATACTCCCGAAGAAGCAATTGGTAAAAAAATAGAAATGCAATTGGGAGCAAATGCTTTTATTATTGGTGTAGTGGATGATTTTAATTTTGAATCATTGCACAGACCAATAGGAGCCTATGCCTTTCACAACCATGCTAGTGAGCCAAAATCTTATGTATTAGTACGTTTCCAAAGCTCGGATATGTCTAGTGCAATGAATCAAATGCAATCTGTCTTTGAAAAAATAGAGCCAGATGCAGCATTTGAATATGCTTTTTTAGATAAAAGCATTGAAAAATTATATGAACAAGACCGTAAGACTGCGAAAATAAGTATTGTCTTTTGTGTGCTAGCAATTTTTGTTGCCTGTTTAGGTCTTTTTGGTTTAGCAGCTTTTATGGCAGAACAGCGTAAGAAAGAAATAGGGGTACGTAAGGTTTTAGGCGCAAGTGTATTAGGAATTACACGAATGCTATCCATAGATTTTGTAAAGCTTGTTATTATCTCATTATTAATTGCATTTCCATTAGCATTTTGGCTTATGGAAAATTGGTTAGAAGCATTTGCCTATCGAATCACCATACATTGGTTTGTATTTGTAATTGCAGGTATTATTGCTTTAGGTATAGCATTGTTTACGGTTAGCTTTCAAGCAATTAAGGCATCGGTGGCTAACCCTGTTAAAAGTTTGCGAACAGAATAAAAGGTATACTCATGCTGAAGAATTATATAAAAATAGCATTTCGTAATATTTGGAAGAACAAGTATTTCTCCATGATCAACTGCATTGGTTTGGCCATAGGTTTGAGTGCCTCTTTTGTAATAGGTATTATAATTTACAATGATATAACTTTTGATCAATTTCATCCCGATGGAGATCGAATTTTTAGAATCACAACAGAATTTCAATCACCTGAAGGTAATTTTTATAATTCTGGTGTAACGGTACCGCTGGCACAAGCATTAAAAGATTTAAAATTAAATGATTTGGAATCAGTAGCTCCTTTTTTGACAACCTATCCCTTACACGTTGAAAATAAATTAGCCGAAACTATTTTTAAGAATCCCAAATTCGTTGTTTATGCGGATACAGAATATTTTAAAACGTTTGATTATACATGGTTACAGGGTTCACCAAAATCCGTTTTAGAGGGACCAAATGAATTGGTGCTTTCAGAGGCCAGAGCTAAAAAGTATTTTCCTGAATTAGATTTAGAACGAATCATAGGAAAAACACTTGTTTATAACGATTCTATTCCAACAACAATTACAGGTATTGTTGCTAATTTTAAAGAGCGTTCAGATCTTGTTTTTGAAGAATTTATTTCTTTAAAAACGGCAGATCAATCCGATATGACGAGTGCTGTAAGAGACGCTCATTGGCATAATGTGAACTCCGCATCACAGTTATTCATTAAACTTGCGGCAACTGCGCAAGCCAATAGTGTTCAGGCAGTATTGAATAAAATAGCTATTGAACATGAAGAGTCTGAATTGGTTGCTATTGGGCGTTCCAATAGTTTTTATATGCAGCCTTTAAAAGACATTCACTTAGACCCTAATTATTACACATTTGATTTTGATGAAAGTCGTGCAAGTGCATCGGTTTTAAAGAGTTTGGCGTTTGTCGCTTTATTTTTATTGCTATTGGGATGTATTAATTTCATCAATTTAAATACAGCGCAGGCCACAAAAAGAGCAAAAGAGATAGGGATTCGAAAAACTTTAGGAAGTTCCAGAAAGCAGCTTATTTTTCAATTTTTAGGGGAGACTTTAGTCTTAACATTAGGTGCAGCAATTTTATCTTTAGTGTTTGCTTCGGGGCTATTGCGATTATTTTCAGATTTTATTTCCTCTGGAGTAAAATTTGAACTTTTTGGGACTATAGAAATTATTACGGCTATAGCGGTTTTATTACTATTGGTTACTTTTTTATCAGGACTTTACCCGGCCATTGTGCTATCAAACTACAAACCCATTTCTGTACTTAAAGGCCAGAATGTTGCCGACTCTAAACCTATACTACGAAAATATTTAACTGTTTTTCAATTTGTAATTGCTCAAATATTCGTCATTGCGACACTTTTGGTGGGGAAACAATTGAATTATGTTTTAAAAAAGGATATGGGTTTTCAGACCGAAGCAATCGCATTTTTTAGAACCCCTTGGAGCGATGCATCTTGGGAGAAAAAGCAACGATTTGTAAAAGAACTGGAAGCATTGCCTTCTGTTTCTGAAGTTACACTTTCTGGAAGTCCTCCAGCTTCTTTTAATACCCATTCTATGGGAGTGCTCTACGCCGAAGGGGATATTGAGATAAATTCGGATTTGGAATTGCTTTATGGAAATGCTGAATATTTTCAAATGTATGATTTAAAACTGTTGGCAGGAAGGCTTCCTTTAAATGATACCATTAGAGAATATGTAATCAATGAAACGTATTTAAAGAGTTTAGGAATTCAAAGTCCAGAAGCTATTATTGGAAAAACGATAAAATCCGACAATGTAAACCATCCGATAGTGGGCGTAATGAAAGATTTTAATCAGAGATCCTTAAAAACGGGCATCCATGCAATGGCTTTTACCGGGGATAATTTTCGTAAAGAAAGATCCCAATTCAGTACCATTCATTTTAAATTACCAACCAATTCAGTAGCTAGCTGGCCCAATACGATTTCCAAAATAGAAAGTATTTGGAAAGCTGTATATCCATCTTCCGAATTTGAATACAGATTTATGGATGATACGATTAAACGCTTCTATGCACAAGAAAAAAAGACAGCCACCTTATTAAAATGGGCAACAGGATTGGCCATTGCCATTAGCTGTTTAGGACTGTTAGCATTGGTAATCCATACTACGGAACGCCGTACTAAAGAAATCGGAATCCGTAAAGTATTAGGAGCATCACTGGCAGAACTTAATGTATTGTTGTGTAAAGAATTCTTAATACTTGTCACCATTGCATTTGCAATAGCAAGTCCTATAGCTTGGTATGGCTTACAGTATTGGCTTGAAGGGTTTGCATACAAAACAGCTATGAGTTGGTGGGTTTTTGTACTAAGCGGATTGGCAATGGTTCTTATAGCTTTGGTTATTATGAGTTTCAAAACTATTATAGCTGCAAAAGAAAATCCTATAAAAAGTTTACGAACAGAATAAAAAAAAATAAACGATGTATACTTTATTTCTTAAAATTGCAACGAGGTATCTGCTTAAAAATAAGCTGTACTCTTTTATAAATATTATAGGCTTGGCTATTGGTGTGGCTTCGTTTATACTTATTATGGTTTACGTGAAAAATGAACGTAGCTATGATAAATTTGAAGGCTCTGAAAATATATATCGCACCTATATGGATTATCTTGTAGGAGATACCTTTGAGCCGGGTGATGCTATGACTTATAATTTATCTGGGCCTACTTTAAAGCAAGAATTTCCAGAAATAGTAGATTATGTACGTTTTTACTATTTTGAGAAAGTAACTTTTGTTTTAGGAGATAAAATTTTAGAACAGCCTATGGGTTCTTTAGCGGACCCGTCTTATTTTGATATTTTTAAATATCCATTAGTAGAAGGTGTTAAAGAAACAGCTTTAAAAGAACCAAATACGATTGTGCTTTCTAAAACTTTAGCAGAAAAAATATTTGGTTCTCAAAATCCTATGCACAAGACCCTTTCTGTATTCTGGGAAGGCACAGAAGTAGTATTAACAGTTACTGGAATTATGGCCGATATGCCTCATAATTCTCATTATAAGAACAACTTTTTAATTTCATATGAAACAGAGAAAACATGGGGTGTTTTTGATCAGCGACGATGGGAGCCAAATTGGAATATGAATAACTATTACACGTATTTAAAAATTGCTCCTCAAACCAATATAGCGCAACTCCGGCAAAAAATCATCGATAGTGATATCGAAAAAGATGTAGATGAACGGCATAATATAGAACCCATTGAAGCAATTCATTTAAATTCGAACAAGCCTTATGAAGTTGAAGTCAACGGAAGTATGACCAGAATAAAATTTTTAACGGCAATAGCGTTTATCATATTAATTCTTTCTTGGCTGAACTATATTAATCTATCCACAACAAAATCATTAGAACGGGCAAAAGAAACAGGAATTCGTAAAGTTTCTGGAGCACAAAAACCGCAATTAATACTACAGTCACTTATAGAATCTACGATATTAAATTCGGTAGCCATTGTTATCGCTCTTATATTAACCTATATTTTATTACCTATTTATAACAATTACACAGGGAAAGATTTAAATTTAGGGTGGACCGATTTAACAGGTTTTTTACCTATTTTAGGGTTTGTATTATTGGGGATGATGCTAGCAGGTTTATATCCTGCAATCTTGCTAAGTAGCTATTCCCCTTCAAGGGCATTGAAAGGAAAAATTAGAACCTCACCTGGGGGTTTAACAATTAGAAAAGGACTTATAATCACACAATTTTTAGCCACTATTATTTTATTGATAGGCACAATTGTGGTCACTAAACAAATCAATTTTTTAAAAAATCAACCTATTGGAACAAATTTAGATCAGATAATTGCACTAAGGGGAGAAGTAGTTACGAACCAAGCAGATTCGTTAATAATACACAATTTTAAGGTTTTAGAGGCGGAATTAAAAAATCTTTCTTTTGTAAAAGATATCGCTATAGCACAAACCTATCCAGGAGATAGTTTTGATAATTTATCATCGAGCAGAGGAATTGTATTACCAAATGGAATTGAGGATGATAAGAATATCTATTATAGCTATCATGTACAATCTAACTATTTTAACCTTGTTGGTATTGCATTTATTTCTGGAAATACATTTATGCCGACACCCACAGGAAGAAGCAATCAAATTGTAGTTAATGAAGCTTTTATAAAACTTATGGGCATCACTTCTGCACTAGATATAGTGGGGAAGAATTTAAATTTTTGGGGTACTGATTGGCAGGTAACAGGTGTCATAAAAGATTACCACCATTTTGGATCAAAAAGTGCCATCCTGCCCATGATTATTAGAAATCATGATGAAGTAAATAACCTGCTAGTACAATTAGATGAGACCGCTATTTCGGAAGCAGGATTTAGTAATTCTATTAGCCAGATCAAAGAAAAATGGAATCAAATTTTTCCAAAGAGTACATTCAATTATACTTTTTTGGATAAAAAATTTCAAGCACAATATAACGATGATAAAGCCTTCGGAACGGCCTTTCAAGTATTTACTATGCTCGCCATATTAATTGCATCTATGGGGTTATTCGGACTCACATCATACACCTGTATTCAAAGGAGAAAAGAAATAGGTATTCGAAAAGTAAATGGAGCTACGATAGCTCAAATTTTAACACTCTTGAATGTAGACTTTATCAAGTGGGTTGGATTTGCATTTGTAATTGCGGTTCCTGTTTCCTGGTACCTGATGAACAAATGGCTCGAGGGTTTTGCGTATAAAACAGTGGTTAGTTGGTGGATTTTTGCATTAGCGGGTATTTCGGCCCTTGTAATCGCAATGCTTACGGTTAGCTGGCAGAGTTTACGGGCAGCTACCAATAATCCTGTTGACGCACTAAGAGACGAATAAAATAACACATCAATCAGTATCAATCAAAAATTAGTAGCATGTTTAAGAACTATTTAAAAATCGCTTGGAGAAATTTAATAAAAGATAAAACCTTTACATGTATTAATGTAATCGGATTATCGGTGGCTTTTGGAGTTGCCATTTTATTGTTTATGGCCGCTTTTTTTGAGCTGTCATATGATACATTCCATAAAAATGGCGATCGAATCTATGAGGTGTACTCGTTACAACAGACCCAAAAGGGGTCAGATGCAGGTACGACTATGCCAGCACCTTTAGCTCATTCTTTACAAAGCGAAGTACCAGGAATTGAAAGGATTACTCGCGTTTTAGATAATGGGGCAATGGCACTTTACAAGGACAAAGAGATTAATTTAAATGCACTCTGGGTGGATTCAGATTTTTTCTCCATGTTTACTTTTCCTGTATTGGAAGGTAATGCAAAGGAAACTTTAGGAGACCTATCTTCGGTGATCATTACAGAAAAGACCGCAAAAAAAATATTCGAAAAAACGAATTGTGTGGGAGAATCGTTTAATCTATTGATTGCGGGTAAAGAAAAACCATTTACTGTTGCAGCGGTAGTAGAAAATAACCCTGCTAATAGTACTTTAAATTTTGAAATAGCCATACGATTTGAAAACAATCCAGAATATGCTTCAACTATAGATGTTTGGGACTCCCAATACCATTCGGTTTATGCGCAATTACAAGAAGGTGTAGCTGTTTCTCAATTTGAGCAGAATACGCAGCCCTTTGTGAATTTACATTATAAAGAAGCCATAGAAAATGCAAAGCGGGATGGAGCTATGGCCAATGTTAATGGTCTTTTTAGAGAATTAAAATTACTACCACTAAAAGATGTTCGCTTCACTAGTTTTAGAAAAGGCTATGCAGCAGTGAATAGAACAATGCCTTTCGTTATTTTAGGAATTGCATTTCTTATTTTATTTATAGCTTGTGTAAATTTCATTAATATGAGTATTGCAAAAAGCGCACAGCGCTTAAAAGAAATAGGCATACGCAAAACCTTAGGAGTGAAGAAAAAACAATTGTTTTTTCAATTTTGGGGTGAAAGTCTTTTTGTTTTTCTTCTAGCGATTACTGTTGGAGTTGTCTTAAGTGTCTTATTACTAGAAGATTTTAAATCAATATTCAGAACAGGTATTACGATAGATATGGTGACCTCGCCAGTGATTATAGCTGCTTTTATTGGAGCCATTTTATTAATTACATTGATGGTAGGTGGATATCCAGCCCTACTTTTAAGCCGTTTAGGAACGATTCAATCTTTAAAAGGTAAATTGGATACTTCAGGAAAAAACCGCGTTAGAGATGTATTAATGGTTGTTCAATTTGGTATAGCCATTCTTTTAATTACAGCAACTTTAATATTGAGGAGTCAAATTGATTTTATGCGTAATAAAGACTTGGGTTATGATAAAGAACAAGTAGTTTCTATTCCTTTAAATGGAAAAAAGAACAGTTATGCTGCTTTGCAATTGTTGAAACAAGAGCTTAGCGGAAATCCGGATATTTTAAGTGTTTCTGGAGCGGATAATAATTTAGGTAGGGGAAAAGACGGTAGCCAATCCTCTAGTATTATAGGTTTTGAATATAAAGGACGCGTGGTAAGAACCAATTTTTTGGTCGTGGATCATGACTATGTTCCAACTTTAGGTATAGAAATGCTTAAGGGGCGAAACTTTACTAGTGCAGCAGATAGTTTAGTGGTGGTAATCAACGAAGCTATGGCTAGGGAATTGGGTGAAGAAGATCCATTGACTGCCCAATTGGAAATTGGTGATGGTGTGTACTATCCAGTTGTAGGTGTGGTAAAAGATTATCATTTTCAAGACCTTGATAGAACTATCAGTCCGCTTACGTATTATATGAGTACGGATTGGGATCTTACCTATGCATATGTAAAGGTAGCAAGTTCAAATATGGCTAGTTCTTTTGATGTTATAGCCAATGCGTGGCACAAAATTGAACCGAATGCAGCGTTTTTAGGATCCTTTTTAGATGAAAATGTGGATCGTACGTTTCAAAGAGAAAAATCAATGGCCACCTTAATTACCAGTGGATCTGTAATTGCTATTGTTTTGAGTTGTATTGGGCTTTTTGCGATGTCTATGTTGATCGTTGCACAACGTACAAAGGAAATTGGAATAAGAAAAGTAGTTGGTGCTAGTGTTTTTTCGGTTACGTATATTCTAACGAAAGATTTTTTGAAGTTGGTACTCATCGCCTTTTTAATAGCGTCGCCGATAGCTTGGTGGGTAATGAAAGAATGGTTACAGAATTATGCTTTTCGGATAGATTTGAGTGTGTGGTTCTTTGTTATTTCTGGCATGCTAGCAATAGGTATTGCATTAATAACCATTGGCACAAGAACCATTAAAGCCGCAAGACAAAACCCAGTAAAAAGTTTACGTACCGAATAATTATCTGATACGAATGGGTGCCATGTACCAATAAAACTATCATAAACGAATAACAAAAAACTAAATTAAAATGTTACTACAATTAAAAAATGTGTTCAAATGGGTAAATTCAGGCGGACAGCGTATTTTTTTACTTAAAGATTTGAATCTTGAGGTGGAAGAAGGGGAGTTTATTTCGATAATGGGTCCATCAGGATCAGGGAAATCTACTTTATTAAATGTGATTGGCATGCTAGATACTTTTGATGAGGGGGAGTATGATTTCTTACACGAATCTGTTCATACTTTAAAAGAGAAACATAGAGCAACGTTGTACAAAGAATATATCGGTTTTGTTTTTCAATCGTATCATTTGTTAGATGAACTTACGGTTCAAGAAAATCTGGAAATGCCTTTGTTGTACAAAAAGTTTAAAACCTCTGAGCGCAAGGCTATGGTTGCTGATATGTTAGATCGATTTAATATTGTAGGTAAGAAAGATTTATTTCCAGCACAGCTCAGTGGTGGTCAACAACAATTGGTTGGTGTAGCTAGAGCCCTCATCGCTAACCCTAAATTAATTTTAGCTGATGAGCCTACTGGAAACCTAAATTCTGCTCAGAGTGTTGAGATTATGGAGTTATTTAAAAAACTAAACAGTGAGGGTGTTACGATTATTCAAGTAACACATTCAGAGCAAAATGCAGCCTATGGTTCTAGAACCATCAATCTATTAGATGGTCGGCGATTGTAATATTTTGAAAATAACTCAAATCTCTAGTTTGATACGTTTTATCTAAATAAATAAAAATGTAGAACAAGTTAAATGAGTTCTTTTAATGTGGCTACAGCACCAGGCTTCATTGTTTCTAAATGTATAGTTCCAATACGCACTCTAACCAATCGTAAGGTGGGGTAACCTACTGCAGCTGTCATTTTACGAACTTGACGAAATTTACCTTCAGTTATGGTTATACTTATCCAAGAGTTGGGTCGGTGTACTCCAATCCGTAGTTTTTTATTGGGTTCGGAAAAGGGAGGAACATCACTCAATTGTCGTACTTCACATGGTTTAGTACTATATTTTTTTCCTGCAAACCCTATTATCACTCCTTTTGCCAATTGTTCAAGAGCTTCATAAGTAATTTCACCATCTAATTGCGCATAATATTCTTTTTCTATGCCAGATTGATTTATAGTATCGCTTAATTTTCCATCCGTAGTTAAAAGTAATAAACCCTCAGATTTTTCATCCAAGCGACCTACAGGCATACTCCCTTTAGGAAAATCATACAATTCACCTAGAAAATGCTTTTTTCGAGACTCTTTAGCGTCGTTTGAAGTAAACTGACTCATCATTCCGAAAGGTTTGTAAATTTTAAAATGCACATGGTTTATCATACAGCAACTATAGGTGCAAATATCGATTTTTATTAGACAAAATCAATTGCTAGACTAGTTTCAATTCCAGAATAGGGTAGCTGTTAGTGACCCATTTAAATGATACAATAACTCATTTGAGCAAAAGCTCTTAAGGTATTCTTAAAGGTTTGTATATCTATTTTGTAGATGCGTAACTTTATATGAAAATTATTAAGCTATGAAAGATAAAATATTTGAAGCATATCAATTGAAAGATATCATCCTAAAAAATAGAATAGTCATGGCTCCAATGACTCGTTCAAGAGCCGCGAATAAAGGGAACGTTCCTACTGAAGAATTACAAGGAGAATACTATGCTCAAAGAGCTTCCGCTGGATTAATTATTACGGAGGGATCTCAAGCTTCTCAAGATGCAGTGGGTTATATAAATACCCCAGGTATCTATAGCAAAGAGCAAGTTAACGGTTGGAAAAAAGTAGTTAAAAAAGTGCATGATAAAGGCGGTAAAATCTTTATTCAATTATGGCATGTGGGGCGTATTTCGCATCCTGATTTTCACGATGGTGAGCTTCCTTTAGCTCCTTCAGCAATAAACCCAAATACGCAAGCCTACACACCAAGTGGATTTAAAGATACCGTAACGCCAAAGGCAATGACTAAGGAAGACATTAAAACTACAATTTCAGATTTTAAAAACGCTGCTAAGAATGCAATAGAGGCTGGTTTCGACGGTGTTGAAATACATTCTTCAAACGGTTATTTGTTCCATCAGTTTTTTAATGGCACATCTAATGTTAGAACAGATGAATATGGTGGATCGATCGAAAATAAAGCTCGTTTTTTCTTTGAAGTGCTTGATGCTATGAAAACTCTAATACCAGAAGAAAAAATAGGAGCAAGGTTTAACCCTTCGTTAAACGGAATTTTTGGTATGACTATGGATGAAGAAACCATTCCTACATTTGAATACATTATCAAAAAGTTGAATGCGTATAACTTGGCGTATGTTCATTTATCAGAACCGTTTAATGATGTGTCTGAAATACCCTATGCAGTGACTGAAATTGCGAAGCATTTTAGACCACTGTATGACGGAACATTAATTATTAATTCAGGTTTCACCTATGAAACGGGTAATGCTGTGATAGAAGAAGGGAGTGCAGATTTAGTGGCTTACGGTAAACCATTTATTTCTAATCCTGATTTAGTGGAGCGTTTTAAGAATAAATTCGCATTAACAGCATGGGATAATGACACGTTTTATACCCCTGGAAAAGAAGGCTATACAGATTATCCTGTTAAAACGGAACAAGTTAAAATATAGAACTTAAAAAAACCTGTAAATATCATGTTTACAGGTTTTTTAATAGGGATAACTCTATTTATTATTTAAGTATAGCCAATAATTTTTCAGCCACTAATTCAGACGAAGCTGGGTTTTGTCCCGTAATTAGGTTTCCATCTTGAATAGCATATGCTCCCCAATCATCAACCTTAGAATAGATTCCACCATTTTTAGTCAACATATCTTCAACTAAGAAAGGAACAACATCTGTTAATCCTACAGCAGCTTCTTCAGTATTAGTGAATCCTGTAACTTTTTTACCTTTAACTAAAGGCGTGCCATCAGCATTTTTAACACTTTTCAAGGCAGCTGGCGCATGACATACAAAAGCAATCGGCTTCTTTTGCTTGTTAAAAGTTTCTATTAACGCAATTGATGTTTTATCGTTAGCTAAATCCCATAATGGTCCGTGACCTCCCGGATAAAAAACAGCATCAAAATCAGCCGGATTCATGTCGGCCAATTTCTTAGTGTTAGCAATTCTTTCTTTGGCCGCAGCATCATTGTTATAGCGCTTGGTAGCTTCAGTAGCAGCATCTGGGGTATCACTACTTGGGTCTATAGGTGCAGCACCGCCATTTGGTGTGGTGATTGTAATGTTTGCGCCTTTATCTAATAAGGTGTAATACGGATTGGCAAATTCTTCCACCCAAAAACCTGTTTTTTTTCCAGTATTTCCTAATTTATCGTGAGATGTTAGTACAAATAATATGTTCATTTTATTTTCTTTTTTAGTTTTTGTTCTTGCTTCTAAAACTTTTTTAGAAGTATTTTTAATTTCATTTTTACAAGCCGAAGCTGTTCAAACGGTTAGCATTAGCGCTAACAATTTAATTAATTTCATGTTTTTAAATTAATAGGCCATTTTCACAATCTTCTCGGCGTCTTGAGGTGTTAAAGCTTGGCGTTCCCCTAAACCTAACCAACCACGTTCTGTAAAACGTTTTGAAATTTCTTCCGCAGTACCTTCATAATTGTCCGTGTATTCAGATAATTTGGTCTTAATTCCTAATTGGTGAAAGAAAGCCACAGTTTTTTCAATTCCAGCATAGGCTTTATCATCAATACTACCTTCGGTTACATTCCAAACACGTTCAGCATATTGCGCTAATTTTTCTTTTTTAGCTTCAAAATTATATTTGTAGTGGCTTGGCGCTACTATTGCCAAAGTTCTTGCATGATCAATTCCAAATATAGCAGTTAATTCATGCCCCATCATATGCACCGCCCAATCACCTGGTACTCCTTGTTGAATTAATCCGTTTAAAGCCATGGTACAACTCCACATGAAATTAGCACCTGCTATATAATCGGTAGGATTTTTAATCACTTTAGGTCCTACTTCAATCAAGGTTTGTAAAATGCTTTCAGCAAAACGGTCTTGTAATAAACCACCAACAGGGTAGGTCAGGTACTGTTCTAAAACATGTGTAAAAGCGTCCGTAATTCCGTTTACTAACTGACGTTCAGGAATGGAAGCAATCACTTCTGGATCTAGAATAGAAAATGTAGGGAATAAAGCAGGTCCGCCCATTGCCAATTTTTCCTGTGTTTCTTTTCGTGTAATCACAAGTCCAGAATTCATCTCCGAACCTGTTGCAGGAAGTGTAAGAACAGTACCAAAAGGCATAGCTTTTGTTGGCCGTTCTCTATTTTTTAGCATGTCCCATGGTTCTTTGCCTTCGTATGCTGCTGCTGCTGCTGCCAAAAACTTGGTACCATCAATTACAGAACCACCACCTACAGCTAATAAATAGGTGATATTTTCATTTTTTATAACTTTTAAAGCCTCCATAAGTATGGTGTACTCCGGATTAGCAGGAATGCCACCGAACTCAATCACATTAACCTTAGCCAAAGCTATTTTTACCTGATCGTAAATTCCATTTTTTTTAATACTACCACCACCATAAAGCATAAGGACCTTGGCGTCATCGGGAATCTCTTGCGCTAGTTTTGTAATCGTATTTTTCCCAAAAATTATTTTAGTAGGATTCTTATATTCAAAATTATTCATAGTTTTCTTTTTTAATTTTCTTTCATTAGATCTTCACAATCATTTTCCCTTTATTTTTTCCATCGAACAAATCAATAAAAGCCCTCGGAATATTTTCAAAGCCATCAACTACAGTCTCGATATATTTTAATTTACCTTCTGATAACCACAAAGACAATTGTTTCATTGCTTTCGGAAATTTTTCTGCATAGTTTGAAACTATAAACCCTTGCATTAATGCACTATTCTTTACCAAAAATGGTTGCACACTTATGCTAGTAGGAGGCTCTGTGCTATTGTAGACAGATATGGCTCCACAGATAATCATGCGCGCAAACTTGTTGATGTTGAATAGCACTGCATCAGATATAGGCCCACCAACATTATCAAAATAAATATCGACCCCATTTGGAGCGGCTGCTTTGATAGCTGTATTCATATTTGCCGTATCATTGTAATTTATTCCTGCATCAAAACCGAAATCTGAAGTCAGCATTTCTATTTTTTCATCTGTTCCAGCAATACCAATGACATGTAAGCCTAAATTTTTTGCAATTTGACCAACAACACTGCCGACGGCACCAGCAGCGCCAGAGATTACAATTGTTTCACCCGCTTTAGGCTTGCCAATTTCTGTAAGGCCTAAATATGCGGTTAATCCAGTCATACCTAGAACACCCAAGTAGGCACTTAAAGGGGCTAAATTTTTATTCACTTTTGTAAGACCTTCCCCGTTAGAAATCTGTTGTTTCTTCCATGCTAACATTCCAACAAGGTAATCGCCAACCTCAAATTTTTTGTGCTTAGATGCAATTACTTTTGCGACAATCCCTGAGCTAATAGGTTTACCAACTTCAAAAGGTGGAACATATGATTTTGCGTCGTTCATTCGACCTCTTAAATAAGGATCCACAGAAACATAGCACGTTTCGAGAAGTATTTCGCCTTCTTTTACAATGAGTTCTGTAGCATCAGTAATAAAATCAAATTCTGACATCGTTGGTTTTCCAACGGGTCTTTGCTTTAAAATAATTGTTTGATTCATGATGTAAATGTTTTAATCAATAACCGTTACTAAATCTTCCGTACTTTTTCTAACTTTTTTTAAGTTTACCAACCAATCTTGATCAGCTTTTCTATAACCTACCGCTAGTATAACAGCACTTCGCAATCCTTTTTCTCTTAAACCCAGAATTTCATCGACAGCGACAGGATCAAATCCTTCGATTGGAGTTGTATCAACTCCTTCAAATGCAGCGGCAGCAATAGCTTGTGAAAAAGCGATGTAAGCTTGTTTCGCGGCATGGTTAAAGTTTACTTCTGCATCTTTTTGAGGATAAGAGTTTAATAACAGCTGTCGATAATTTTCCCAACCTTCATTTTTAAAACCACGAATCTCGTTCGTCAAATCAAACATCTTATTAATACGCTCAGCGGTATAGGTATCCCAAGCGGCAAATACCAATAAATGAGAACAATCAGTGATAACTGACTGACCCCAAGCCACTGGTTTTATTTTTTCTTTTACTTCTTGATTGGTGATTACATAAATTTCAAAAGGTTGAAGACCACTTGAAGTGGGTGCTAATCGAGCTGCTTCAATAATATGATCTATTTTATCTTGAGGTACCTTTTTACCATTCATTGCCTTTGCAGCGTATCTCCAATTCAATTTATCTAATAATTCCATATTTTTTTTATGCTAAATATTAATTTTTATAACTGTTCATTACCTATAACTTCTTAATGCTATCCCAAGCCGCTTGGTAGGCTTCTTCTGTGGTGTTTTTGGTAATTGCACATTCACCACGGTGTTGAGCCAACATTAAAAATGATAAAGGATTAATGCTGTAAGCATATAAAAGGTAATCAGAAAGCGGTTTAATTACGCCTTCTTTTTTTCCTCTATGCCATAAATCGAGTAGTGGTTGCAAATGTTTAATTCCTTCTTGCCTGCTAGTTTCATCAATCATTGGGGTATTATCACATTGTGCTAGAAACATAGCCTCTTCACATTCTTTTAGTTTAAAGTCTGCAATACGTTTCCAAATAATTTCAAAACCCTTTTCTACATCCATAGCTTCATTGTACGTCTCAAAAGCATAGGCCGTAAACGAAGCTTTGACTTCAATGTATACTTTATTGACTAAGTCCTGCTTACTTTCAAAAAACAGATATATCGTAGCGGGAGAAACATTCGCCATTTTTGCAATTTTAGACATTGGCGCAGCATGAAAACCATCATTATTAACTAATGTGATGGTCGCCTTAACTAAAGCCTGCCTTTTGTCTATACTTTTTTGAAGTTTTGCCATACCATATAATTTCTATTACAAAGATATGTTTAAAAATGAACGTTCATTCTTTTTTTAATATGTTTAACAGAAATTTATGCTTCAAGGATTCAGGTGCGGTTATATTATTAAAGTGAATACCTATATTCGCATTTTTTTTGAATTCAAGTAAAATTTTAAACAAAAGTATACGAGTTATGAAGGCAAATAGTAGGGAGATTTCATTGAAAGTACGTGAGTTACATCGTTATTTAGGTTTCTTTTTGGCCGGAATAATGGCGGTCTATTCAATCAGTGGAATTACTCTAATCTTTAGAGATTCGGATACGTTTAAAAAGCAAATTGAAATAGAGCAAACAGTTGCTGCCAATTTAAATGAAAACAACTTAGGAAAAGAGCTAGGTATTCGTAATTTAAAAGTGGATAAAGAAGCAGATGGTATCCTTTATTTCAAAGAAGGCTCTTATAATAAAACTACGGGAGCAGCAGAGTTCACCAAATCTGAGCTACCCTATGTGTTGGATAGATTAAGTCACTTTCACAAAGCGAAATCAGGAGACCCCTTATTTTTTCTGAATATCTTTTTTGGTCTTTCTTTATTGTTTTTTGTCATCTCTTCTTTTTGGATGTTTATGCCTAAAACGCCCATTTTTAAAAAAGGATTATACTTTACCTTAGGGGGTATTATTCTTACTTTGATATTACTGTTTATCTAGATATAGTACAAAGGTAGTTTACTATTTTAATTAGTTATTTTTCAGATACTTACATACTCAAAATAATAGCCGTATTTTTTCAATTTAAAGTACCTTTAGGGGGGCTAATTAAAACAGATTTTTAAATGAAAAATGTTTGCACCATGTTTTTGCTAACGGTTATGTTTACCGTGTGTAACGATTCTAAAAGCAAGGACAAATCAACAGCAGAAGATACTATGATTACAACACACAACCCTTTACTGGTAGAAAGTAAATTACCCTATTTTGCACCTGATTTTACAAATATCACTAATGTTCATTTTAAGCCAGCATTAGAACAAGGTATAAGTGAGCAAGAGAAAGCCATTAACAACATTGCGAATAATACAGAGTCCGCAACTTTTGAAAATACAGTAGGTGCTTTAGAGAAGAGTGGTTTGCTTTTAGAACGGGTTCAGAATGTGTTCTTCGGACTTACAGGAGCACATACTAATGATACTTTGCAGGCGGTTCAAGAAGAAATGGCACCTAAATTCTCCGAATTACAGGATGCCTTATATCTAAACGATAAATTGTTTCAAAAAGTAAAGGCATTATACACAAAGAAAGAAACTCTTGGATTAGATGCAGAGTCTTTAAAGTTATTGGAAAACTATTTTGAAGATTTTGAAAAGGCTGGAGCGAATTTAATACCTGAAGATAAAGAAACGTTGAAAGGCTATAATGCCAAACTGGCTTCTTTAATCAATTCTTTTAATACAACCTTATTAGAAGCCAACAATGCGGGAGCTTTGGTCTTTACGGATAAGGAAGCATTAGCGGGACTTTCTACAGCCGAATTAAAAGCTTTAGAAAATAAAGAGGGTGAGGGTTGGAAAATTCCATTACAAAATACGACTCAACAACCGCTATTGCAAAGTCTAGAAAAAAGAGCAACAAGAGAAAAAATTTTTAAAGCTGCTTGGAATAGAACTGATGGTTCTAAAAATGATACTAAAGCGATTATATCTGAAATAGCCGAATTACGGGCTAAAAAAGGCGCTTTATTAGGTTTTGCTAATTATGCAGAATGGAGTTTACAAAAAACAATGGCTGAAACACCTGAACATGTTTTTAAAATGTTTAACGGATTAATACCTGCAGCAACAGCGAAAGCAAAACGTGAAGCTGTTGAAATTCAGGAAATGATTAAAAGTAAAGGTGAAGGTTTCACTTTAGAAGCTTGGGATTGGAACCGCTATGCAGAAATGGTTCGTAAAGCAAAATATGACCTTGATGAAAATGAGATCAAGCCTTATTTTGAAATGCAGGTTGTTCTAGAAAAAGGAGTTTTTTACGCCGCAGAAAGGTTATACGGAATTACTTTTAAAGAAAGAAAAGATATTCCAACGTACCACAATGATATATTAGTTTACGAGCTTTTTGAAACGGATGGATCGGCTTTAGGCCTGTTCTATGCTGATTTTTTTGCGCGCCCAAGTAAACGTGGCGGAGCTTGGATGAGTAATTTTGTAACGCAATCTAAACTGTATCACAAAAAACCAGTCATCTACAATGTGTGTAATTATCCAAAACCTGCAGAAGGAGAGCCTGCATTACTTACGTATGATGAAGTTGAAACCATGTTCCATGAATTCGGACATGCATTGCACGGATTTTTTGCAGATCAACAATACCCATCATTATCAGGAACTGCTGTTGCGAGAGATTTTGTAGAATTTCCTTCTCAATTTAACGAAAATTGGGCTTTACATACTGAAATTTTGAAAAACTATGCCGTGCATTACCAAACAGGAGAACCGCTACCGCAACAACTGATTGATAAGATTAAAAAATCAGACACTTTTAACCAAGGCTATAGCTTAACCGAAAACTTGGCAGCTTCTAATTTAGATATGCAATGGCATATTATTGCTTCGGATACCAAAATTACAGATGCGAATGCATTTGAAAAAGAAGCACTACATGCTACCAAATTAGATGTTGTAAGTGCCGTGCCACCACGCTACCGTTCGACGTATTTCGCACATATTTTCGGAAGCGGATATGCAGCTGGGTATTATTCATATCTATGGACAGAAATGCTGCACCATGATGCCTATAATTGGTTTGAGAACAATGGCGGATTAACACGTAAGAACGGACAACGTTTCCGTGATATGGTGCTTTCACGGGGAAATACCTTAGATCCTGAAAAAATGTATCGTGATTGGAGAGGAAGTAATCCAAAAATAGAACCAATGCTAAAAGCACGTGGTTTAGAATAGAATTACAGTTATACTTCATATTTTAAAGGAGCCTTTTTTAGGCTCCTTTTTTCTAGTAATAGCACCAAATAATAACAGATAAAATCTAATCGCTACGATTCCCAAAAAAACTGTAGTTATCTTTGCCGAAAATTATTTTATGTCAAAGCATTTTTCCAAGCTTGGAGTTAACGAAATATTACAACAAAGTTTAACCGATTTACAGATTACTGTACCTACAGACATTCAGGTAAAGACTATTCCGTTGATTCTTACGGCTAAGAAAGATATCGTAGCTCTGGCAAAAACTGGAACCGGTAAAACGGCTGCTTTTGGTGTGCCATTACTACAATTAATTGACACTAAAAATAACAACATACAAGCGGTCATATTAGCGCCAACAAGAGAATTGGGACAACAGATCTATGCCAACCTTGTTTCGTTTGCAAAACATAGTCCGGCTATTGTAATTGCTTCCGTTTGTGGAGGAACCCCTATAAAACCTCAAATAGAAAAATTAAAAAGCGCAACCCATATTGTTGTGGCTACACCAGGTCGTTTGGTAGATTTGATTCAACAGAAAGCGATTAATATAAAAAATACGTCATATTTGGTATTAGATGAAGCTGATGAAATGGTAACGGCTTTAAAGCAAGATTTAGATCCGATTGTACATGAATTGCCAGAAACTCGTAGAACTTTATTGTTTACGGCTACTATGCCAGGACCTATAAAGCAATTGGTGCAGAATTACCTGAATAAGAATGTAATGCATCTTGAGGCTGATATGGAGACTATTGGACATCAAGGTATCGATCACCAATATGTTGTGGTAGAACCCATGGAAAAATTGGATGTGCTGCTTCATTTTTTAAGCTCGAGAGAAGGTGAACAAGGTATTATTTTCTGTAAAACAAAAGCAGCAGTAAATAAACTGGCAAAGAACTTAGCCATCAATAAATTCTCTTCAGGGGCATTACATGGGAGTTTAACACAAGTGATTCGTGATCGCGTAATGGGGCAGTTCAGAGAAGGTCAAATATCAATTTTAATAGCGACCGATTTAGCGTCGCGTGGTATTGATGTAAAAAACATCTCATACGTTGTAAATTATCATTTGCCAGAAACCTACGATTTGTATGTTCATAGAAGTGGTAGAACAGCTAGGGCAGGGGCAAACGGACTTTCGTTAAGCATTATCCAGCAAGAAGAAGTGGCAGATATCCCTGATTTTGAAAAGGAACTGGGAATTACCTTCCATAAAATAAAAAAAGCAGACGCAGCAAGTATCGAGGAAACAAACACATTGCTTTGGGCTAAGAAAATATTTAAAACCAAGCCTAATCGTGAAGTTTCTGAAGATTTTAAAAATAAAATAAAAACTGTTTTCCATCATTTAACAAAAGAAGAAATGATAGAAAAAGTACTAGCTAATTACCTAGAACATAATACGAGTATTCTTCCAAAAGAAGAAACACCATCACATAAGAAAAATAAGTAGTAGCAATGGCAAACATCATAAAAGATCAAGAGGATATATTAGCAAAACTGAATATTCATCAGTTAAATCCAATGCAAGAAGAGGCTATTGCTGTTATAGAAAAAACTACAAATACCATTTTACTTTCTCCAACAGGAACAGGAAAAACATTAGCTTTTTTACTGCCATTAATAAAAATATTAGATCCAAATGTAGAAGAGGTTCAAGCATTAATTGTGGTGCCTTCACGGGAGTTAGCGATACAAATAGAGCAGGTACTTCGAGTTATGGGTACTGGTTTTAAAGTGAATGCTGTATATGGTGGACGCTCCATGGCAAAAGACAAAATAGAGCTAAAGCACACGCCAGCCGTATTAATTGGTACTCCAGGTAGAATTTTAGATCATTTTGACAACGATCGTTTTTCTAAAAAAAGCATTAAAACTTTAATTTTAGATGAGTTCGATAAATGCTTAGACAAAGGTTTCGATGATGAAATGAAGGGTATTATTGCTAATGTACCGCATATAAATAAGCGAATCCTAACGTCCGCTACTCAGAATATTGAAATCCCTGGTTTTGTGCGTTTAGATAAGCCCGTATTAATCAATTATCTGAAAGAGAAAAAGGCGCTTAAATTGGATATTAAAACGGTTATATCTGCCACACGTAACAAATCACAAACCTTACTTGATTTAATACATCATATCGGAAATGACCAAGGAATTGTTTTTTGTAATTTAAAAGAGAGTATTACTTATTTAAGTACATTTTTGACGAAAAATAAAATAAGCCATTCTTGTTTTTCATCTGAAATGGAGCAGAATGATAGAGATCGTGCGCTTATAAAATTTAGAAATGGAACGAGTCAGATTCTACTAGCTACCGATTTAGCAGCTAGAGGAATAGATGTTCCGGAATTAAAAAATATCATTCATTACGAGCTACCACAATCTTTACAAGAGTTTACGCACCGCAATGGTAGAACGGCAAGAGTAAATACAAAAGGTACGGCATACGTTATCAAATGGGAAAAAGAAGATTTACCAGAGTTTGTTAAAAATCCAAATAGAGCAAATATTTCAGTAAAAGCACCTCGCAAGCCACAATATTGGGAAACATTATTTATATCTGGTGGAAGAAAAGATAAAATCTCTAAAGGAGATATTGCTGGGCTATTTTTTAAACAAGGAAATATTACGAAAGATCAATTAGGCGATATAGAGCTTAAACAAGATTGTGCATTTGTTGCGGTTCCTTTAGCTATTGCTGATGATTTAGTTCGGAGATTAAGTAATACAAAATTGAAAAAGAAAAAGGTTAGAATTACCATTTTAGATTAGGTTAATTGTGCTATAAATTGGAATCATAAGGATGTCGCTTCGAGTGAATTATTTTGGAGCAATAGGAGAAGAATAATTAGTATCGAGCAGCCTTTATGTTTCGAATGGTTCTCGATACCTATTTTGTTTCATTTCATTTCACAAAAACCACTTGAACTGACATTTTAATATGATTTGTAGAATTATATTACTCTTGTCACTTCGAGTGAATTTCACACATTTTTTATGCGTGAATTTAGTATCGAGAAGCTCATAAATTTCAAATGATTCTTACCAATTAAAAAATGAATTTTTATATGGAGGATACTTCATCGAATTTGCCACCAATCACTCCTGAAGAGATTGATAAATGCATTGCTATATTGGGGCAGTTAGTGGCGCATACCGATCAGATTTTTGATATCCCCTTAGACCAAAGAACAGAATTACTAAAGGTTACAGGTCAGTTTTCAAGACCCAATAGAGACGAATTTTCCCGTCGTAAAAAAGACGCCAAGAAAGCTACGTCTCGTAAAAAAGCGAAGATGGATCGTGTGGCACGTAAAGAAACCGGCATCAGAAGTGCGCGAGAAGAGCATATTTTCGTTGCCCCTAAATTAGTACAAGCGGCTAATTTAGCTAATAAAGAGCAGCAAGAGTTGGAAATTCCACGTAACTGCTATGTCTGTAAAGAGGAATTTACCAAACTGCATCATTTTTATGACACCATGTGTTCGAAATGTGGAGATTTTAACTATGCTAAACGTTTTCAGACTGCTGATGTAAAAGGGCAAGTAGCGATCATTACAGGATCACGATTAAAAATTGGCTATCATATTACGTTGATGTTATTACGAGGCGGAGCAACGGTAATTGCAACCACACGTTTTCCTGTAGATTCAGCCTTGCGATTTTCTAAAGAGGCTGATTTTATGGAGTGGGGACACCGCTTAAAAATACACGGTCTCGATTTAAGACATATTCCTAGTGTAGAGATTTTTTGTAATTTTATTGAGCAACAGTACGATCGCTTGGATATACTCATCAATAATGCAGCACAAACGGTACGGAGACCTTCAGGTTTTTACCATCATTTAATGCAGAATGAAGAACGGCCAATAGCTACGCTTCCTACCTTTGCGCAGGAGGTGTTAAGTGATCATTCGAGCTGTTTGCAAGAACTTACTAAATTAACTGCTACAGCTTCTCCTAATCAGAATATGCCGGTAACATGGCATGGTCCAGAGCCTGGAATCGGATTACGAGCTTCGGCACAATTATCTCAGATTCCCTATAGTTTTGATAAAGCTTTGGTAGCGAAAGAAGTGTTCCCAGAAGGGGAATTGGATGCTGATTTACAGCAAGTAGATTTACGGAATACGAATAGCTGGCGCTTGAAACTCGGAGAAATAGAAACTACCGAAATGATAGAAGTACAGCTGGTAAATGCAGTGGCACCCTTTGTATTGTGTAACCGCTTGGCAGAATTGATGAAAAAGGAACATACTGGGCAAAAACATATCATTAATGTTACGGCGATGGAAGGCAAGTTTCACCGTGCTTTTAAAGAATCGAGACATCCACATACCAATATGGCAAAGGCAGCTTTAAACATGCTCACTCATACGGCTGCTGGTGATCTTGGAAAGCAAGGTATTTTTATGAATGCGGTAGATACAGGTTGGGTTACCGATGAAGATCCCGCAGCCCTAGCTAAAATGAAACAAGAAGTACACGATTTTCAACCCCCGCTAGATATTGTTGATGGTGCCGCGAGGGTTATGGATCCTTTATTTGATGGCATCAATACAGGTAAACATTGGGCTGGACAATTCCTGAAAGACTACTTTCCTATTAGTTGGTAAGGAACTGAATTTACCACACTTATTTTTACGGTTTACAATGCTGTGCGATTTTTCTGTGACTTTTTTAAGGTTTTGCGGTTTTCCGCAAGTATTTGTGTTGTTTTTATTTTTATATTTGAGAAGTAGTATTCCACTATAATTATGGTGCAGTTTAACTATGTTTTCTAATTGAAAAGAAATTAGAAGGTGAATGTTTATTGGAGTGAATTTAAAATTTTTGCAGATTTTCTAGTATAAATTTTTATAAAAACTATTTAAAAAAATGAAATTAAAAATTACCATGATAATCCTATTAATAGGGTTTAATGCTATCGCCCAAAGTACTTTTAAAGAAGGATATTTTATCAATAACGCTGGTGAGAAAAAAGAAGGTTTTTTTATGAGTTTTGGAAAGCAAATACCAGACGTCATTATTTTCAAAGAAAGTCAGAATTCTTTAACAACGAATCAATTAGAAAAGGCTGAACTTTCTGAGATAGTTATAGGCGATACTAAAATTGTTAAGAAAGATGTGTTCATAGAATATTTAGATAAAAACATGGTTGCAAAAAATGAAAATAATACCATGATTTTTAATTTAACTTCTCAAAAACTTCTTCTTAATGTTTTATTAGAATTTAATGATTTTACTCTTTATTCTTGGAACAACAATGATAACGAATACTTTTTTATTGAATCAAAAGATGGAATAGAGCTTTTGAAATATAAAAAAATCACAAATAATAATATAACAACAGGAATTAACGATTACAAAAAACAATTATTAATAAATTTTGAATTAAGTGATTCTCGAAATCAAGGAATACTTGGAGGAGTTAAATACAAGGAAAGTGATTTTACAAACTATTTTTTATCATATGCAGAACAGCATAATTATCCATTTGAAAAATATAACCCCGATAACTCTAGAGATTTTAAAGATGCCATAAACATAACTCCTAAATTAGGTTATTCTTTCATTTCACAAACTACTAAAACAGAAGATAATAGCTTTGAAACTTCTTTTGATGAATCACAAATTAGTTTTGGACTAGATATTGAGTTATTCTTCAACGCTAAATTTAAAAAATCTTCTGTTATTTTATCTTATATGCATCATAATAAAATCGATAAACAAGGGGAGTTTAGCTTTACTCAGCCCAATGATAGCCAGGTTTATAATACCTTAACAATGAATGATATACAATTAAAATATAGACAGTATTTTAAATTAACATACAATCAATATCTTTACGTGAATGCTGGCCTTTTGGGGCATATTTCTAAAGGAGGAACAGAGTATGCTTTTACTCAAACCAATGCCAAATTTGCCGATTTAAAATATGACAACAACCAAAATAATTTAACGTTCTCTTTAGGTATAGGTTATAACTTCAATAACATATACTTTGAATTGAATTATATTCCGAAAATTAAAGCGAATTATGAAACTTTAAGTAATGTCAGTACCTCGTCTGGTTGGCAATATGAAAGAAGCGTGATTAATTTATCATTAGGTTACGCTATTTTTTAATTTTTCGCCATCATTTAATCTAGAATGAAGAACGGCCTATTGACTCACTTCCTAACTTTGTCCAAGAAGTAATAAATGATCATTCCAGCTGCTTGCAAGAACTTATTAAATGGATCCTTTATTTGATGGCATCAATACAGGTAAACATTGGGCTGGACAATTCCTGAAAGACTACTTTCCTATTAGTTGGTAAAAGCTATTCAAGTTGGTGTTTTGTTCTTAATAATGGTTTAGCTTTGGGCACTTGCGCCATTATTTTCTTATTTTTCATTCCAAATAAAATTCTTGGTATTTTGAAAGGATAGATTAAAAATCGATAGATTATAATAATCAAAGGGAAAGAGGTGAAAATCAGCACTATCATTTTTACAGGAATGCTCATCTCTAATTGTACGATGTAATAGGCCAATACAATGATGACGGTTTGATGTAAAATATAAAACGGATAAATAGCTTCATTACTTTTCTTTAAAAGGGTACTGTTCTTCGTAAACCAAATTTGGGCATAACCCAATAAGGTAATAACCAAGGTCCAGCCTACTAGCATGCTTACTACATACCAAATACTCCATCTTACAGGGATAGAAAGGTAGGGCGAAATAAATGCACTAGGTAAATAGTAATAGCCATAAAACAGGATACTACATACTATAAAAGTTATAAAATTGAATTTTCGATAGGCTTTCAAATAACCCCAAATATGTTTCGATGTCGCTAAAACCATTCCAGCTATAAAATAGTACCCATAAAAGAAGGTAGAGGAGAGGTTACTTATATTTTTTTCATCTGTTGGGTAGTACTTTTTTAAGATTAGGGTTATGATAATCAAAGGCAAAACCCAAAGTAAAACTCCAAATTTCCTGAAGCCTATTACTTCTAGTCGATGTATAAAAAAATGCGCTTTAGCTGATTTTAAGAATAAGATCAACGGAATTACAGCCATTGATATGATGAAGAGATTCCATATAAACCACAGGTGGTTTACACGAAAATCAAGTTGCTCATAAATTTGAAAATAAGAGCTGTATGCATCCATAAACTCAAAGTAGGTTTGTGGAGGTACAATAAAAACAACTCCAAAGAAAAAAGGAATTAATAGGCGCGCATTTCTTTCTTTTACAAATTGCCACCAGGTTCTTTTTGAAAAGGCAAACATAGTGCCAGTTCCGGAAATTAAAAATAAAAGGGGCAATCTAAATTGCTCAAAAAACACCATAATATCGTCTAGTATTTTACTAGCATCCCCATTCATAATATGAAATTTGTCCCCATTGAATGGCATTCCTATATGGTGAAAATATACCGCTAGAATAGCAATTACACGAAGCTGATCGATATCATACCTTCTTTTATTTTCCATCTTTCTATAATTTTTATTTTAATTGATGGAACAAACCTAAAGTACATTAGTATAAGTAAAAATATTTTGTGATAGACAACAAACCTAAGTGACGAAAAGCAAAGTACGATGCTTATAACTGTTGGTAGGCTTTATTGAACTCCTTAATTTTAGAGCGAGAGACGGGCAAGGGATTAGTGCAATCTTTTAAATGGATCAGATAGCCTTGGGCATTCCCGGAAATAGAAGCTACTTGGTGTAAATTCACCAAATAAGAACGGTGCGTTTTAAAAATATAAGGAAAACAGGTAAGCTGCTCTTCTAATTCTTTGAGTGTCATACGAACCAATATTTTGGCGCTACTTTCTGGCGTTTTCGTATGAATTTCGGTATAATTGCCTTCTACTTCAGCGAACAAAAATTTTACTATATCTAAATCAAATATTTCTGTGGTAATTGATGTTTGAATAACAACAGTTTTATTTTTTTCGGAAGTTGTTAAGGGTTCTATTGTTATTTTTTTGGACGATGTGGTATGTTTTTTAATCAGTCGTTCTAAATTGATGGGCAGTAGAATAAGTAGGAGCAGAAAGCCTACTAAAAAAGTATTTCTGATTTCTTCCCAAAAATATTGAAGCGACCAATTATTTGGATTTGTATAGATCAAATCTCTGATTAAAAAATCGGTTATTCCAATAAGCAATAGCACCATAGAGATATGAAAAAGCTCCTTGCCTAAAGTCCATTGCGTCTCTTCTTTGACTGTTACATTCAAGAAACTAAAATAGCCCAAGACGATAGGAAAAGGAATAAAAGAATGCAATAACATGATCCAAATGGTATGTATTTTGTGCTCTGCTCTATTGACCTCGAAAGGTTCAAAAAAATAAGAGAAGGCAAAGCTTAAAAAACAAATGAGTAAAAGAAAAAGTATGAATCGTTTACATTCACCATAATAATAGGGATAAGGCTGTTTGAAATATTTTTTTATTTGCATGTTGGTATAGAGCCACTGTAAAACAAATTTAGTTTTTTAGTGAGAGTAATCAAAGAAATGCCATCAAGCTTAAAATATTGGTAAGCGTGCAGACTGTTTGGTTGAATTTTCAAGAGTATTTTTTAAAGGCGTTTAGAATTAGAAACAAGACCTAGTTTCGTTTAAACAAGGACAAAATAACTGAGATGGTATTTGGGTTGATGAATCCGCTATCAGGGAATAAAATCAGAAAATTATGCAATAGAATACTGTTTAAAACGAAAATAAAAAGTTTAAAAAAAAGCCCAATCTATTGATTGGGCTTTTAACTTATATGAGAACAAATATTATCCTCTATCTTCTGTAAGGTTTACACCTTTTCGCAATATGAAAACACCCATTGCTACTAACCAAAGTGATTTTATATGGAATATGGGCTCATAGATTTCAAAATTATCAGCTATTGCTAAGATAATCCCCATAGCCATTAGTCCTAATATGGCAGTAAACCATCCTAACCACGGACTAACTATTTTCCATTTTATTAGTGCAGCACCTAACAATACCAAACCAACACCAGAGAAGATACGACCAAAGCGTACAAAACAAGTTACATATTGATTGGTATAGAGAATACTATCCATAAATGCTTGTATTTCTTCAGGAGATTTACCTGCTGTTTGCCCAACACCCCAAGCACCATAATTATAATAATACGCTGCTGCGATAGCAATCGTAAAAGTACCCACAATGGTCATACCTGCTCCAGGCAATATTAATACTCTATAAGGTTTTCTTGCTGTTATGGCTATAAATGAAAACATAGCGATTGCCATAGTCACCCAACCAAAAATATGAATGCGATACATCCAAATCCAGTACCATACATTTTCACCAATAGATGAGAAATCTGTGGCTACAAAATACTCCCCAACATGGTGCGATGAAAGCGCCCAGCCTCCCCATAATAATAGTGCAGCAAGGATAAATGCCCACCCTGTAAATTTTGTTTCGAAATCTTTTATCATAACATTCTGTTTTTTCAGTATTTAGCTAAAATACTAGAACCAAATATTTTTATTTGTAACAAATGTTACATAAGGGCTATAACACTGTTCTAATCAGTGAGCAATTTAGGAAGTATAGAAGACGTATAAACTGATCTGCATCAGTAGTTCCTATATTTCAATAAGCTGATTTTCATCAGTTAAATAATCAAAAAAAAATGGTACTATTGATTTTTACATGGAATTTAGAACACTTTATTAGGCTATTGTAACATTTGTTACATACCGTATATGAAGGAAGTTGTATTTTGTCCTACAAATTATTTTAGTAACCTAAAATTTAATCATTTTGAGAAGAAGAGATTTCGCTAAAAAAGCAAGTTTAAGTATGTTCGCATCACTTATAGGAGCAGAAATTGTTTTTGGTTCTAATATGCTTGAAGGCTACAGTCCTTTAGCGTTACAAGATCCAGATCCTTTTAGATTATTTAATAAGAATAAGGATATGGTTGTGCTAAACAGTAAGCCGTGGAACATCGAAGCACAAGCGCATTTGCTAGATGATAAAGTTACCCCTAACTCTTCTATGTTTATAAGAAATAATGGCTTGGTACCGGAAGGTATTGATGTTAAAACTTGGACCCTTACTATAGATGGAGAATCGGTTGAAAAATCAAAAACATACACTTTAGCGGATTTACAATCAAAATTTAAGCAATATACCTACCAAGTAACTTTGGAGTGTGGCGGAAACGGTCGAAGCGAATTTAATCCACCAGCAAAAGGTAATCAATGGACTATTGGTGCTGTTCATTGTGCTCGTTGGACGGGTGTTCGATTGCGAGACGTTCTAGAAGATGCAGGTATTAAAAGTAATGCGGTATATATTGGGTTTCATGCCGTAGATAAGCATTTAAGTATGGATCCTACAAAAGAACCTATTTCTAGAGGTTGCCCAATGCCAAAGGCGCTTCAAGATGAAACAATTTTAGCTTTTAAGATGAATGGTGAGGATATTCCATTAGCCCATGGTTATCCATTGCGTTTAATAGCAGGAGGTTGGCCAGCATCGGTTTCTGGAAAATGGGTGAATAGAATTAGTATACGTAATAAAGTACATGATGGTCAAAAAATGACAGGAGATGCCTACAAAGTACCTTGTAATCCAGTAGCTCCTGGAGAAAAGGTGAAAGAAGAAGATATGTGCATTATTGAGTCCATGCCCGTGAAATCATTAATTACTTTTCCAAAATCAGGCGCCATCATAAAAGAAGGTAAGTCATTAGCCATAAGAGGTCACGCTTGGGCAGGAGAGTTAGAAGTTACTAAAATGGAATACTCGATAGATTTTGGATCTACCTGGACCACTTGTGAAGTTCAAAAACCGTCTAACCGCTTGGCGTGGCAGCATTTTGGAGCACAGGTGCAATTTCCTAAAAAAGGCTATTATGAAGTTTGGGCTAGAGCTACAGACACAAGAGGTATAGCACAACCTATGTTATTACCAGGTTGGAATCCAAAAGGGTATTTAAATAATGCTTGTCATAGAATTGCCGTAAAAGTAAGCTAGATGTCAAAAGAAGAAGATATTAGAAATTCTATAAAAAAAGTGTATCATTTGATGCTCACACTTTTTGGTTTGTTTTTTGTTGTAGCTGGCGCTATTCTGTTTTATACCTATAATCCAGACTATTTTGCAGCAGAACCAGAAATTGAAGCTTTGGTAAGCATACCTGTTGAAGTAGATGAAGATAGGATAGAAAACGGAATTCATGTAAGAACTGGATTTATTGACGCTGAAGGCTTAATGACTGTTGTTAATAATTGCACCAATTGTCATTCGTCTCAAATAATTATTCAAAATAGAATGAATACAGAACGGTGGAATGCAACTATTAAATGGATGCAGGAAACTCAAAATCTTTGGGATTTAGGAGGTAATCAAGAAATTATCGTCAATTATTTAGTCACCAACTATCCAGTTGTAGATACTGGAAGACGAGAAAATTTAGCCAACATTGATTGGTATGAATTGAAAGATTAGAATTATAAACTATCACTAAAAGAAAATTAAAACTAAAAATTAAAAAGTAAAGATTATGGAAAAATATATAGACGCTTTTATAAATGCTTTTAACGGCACTGTAATGTGGACTTGGAAATCAATAATTTTTGAAGTGCCTTGGTATACAAATTATTTTTGGGGACTTACCGTTATTTCATTAGTGGTATGGTTTTTAGAAATAGCATTTCCATGGCGAAAAGAACAGTCTATTTTTAGAAAAGACTTTTGGCTAGATGCATTTTACATGTATTTCAACTTTTTCATCTTTGCCATTGTTATAAGCGGTGTGTATAAGCTTTTAGGGGTGCTCTTTGGAGATTTAAATATAACAGCCAAAAGTCTTGCAATTATAGATATTTCTAGTTGGCCTATGTGGGGTCAGTTATTAATCTTTTTTATTGTACTTGATTTTGTACAATGGTTTACACATGTATTATTGCATAAATACCCTTTCCTTTGGAAATTCCATAAAGTGCATCACAGTGTACAGGAAATGGGATTTGCTGCCCATTTAAGATACCATTGGATGGAGAACATCTTTTACAAACCTTTAAAGACGTTTGGGGTGATGATTTTAGGTGGTTTTGAACCCGAACAAGCTTATATCGTACATTTTATAGCCATAACCATAGGTCATTTTAATCATTCTAATATTAAAATTACTTGGGGTCCGTTAAAGTATATTATAAACAATCCAGTAATGCACTTATACCACCATGCTACGATATTACCAAAAGGATCATATGGTGTAAATTATGGGATTAGTTTGAGTCTTTGGGATTATATCTTTAAAACCAACTATATTCCAGAAGATAGTGGGAAAGTTGATATTGGATTTATAGGTGATGATAAATTCCCGAAAGATTTTATACATCAAAACATCTATGGCTTTAAAAAAGGACAAAAATAACGACTAGCGTTGCTGCAATTCAAGGACAATAAAGCAGTTGCAGCTATATCCTTTGGTTTAATCTTAAAATGTAAATAGAATTATCAAAAACCTCGGAGACAAGACTCCGAGGTTTTTCGGTTATAGGATAAAGCCTTTTTTATATTTTCTACTCTTGAGGTAGGTATGAACGTCATATTGTATAGGTAGATCAAAAGAGTAAACCGTTAGCATTTTATACAGCTGGGTGAAAAAACAGGGAGAATCAACATACATTATCTTCACAAGTAGGTAGATAACTTACCTTATTAAATTAGTCCTTTTTCTTCTAATAATTTTTTTAAGTGATGCTGACTATCCCAAAATCGATCTTCAATCTTTTGTATAATCTCATCAAATTCAGGATGTTTTTTTAGGGGTTTAAAAACTGGATCCGTATCCATAAATATCAATATCCAGTATTGGTAATTACTTTTCGATGTAAAAACTTTGAGTTGTTCAATAGCCTTGTCGAATTTACCCTGATGTGTATACAGTGCTGCAATACTAACTGATTTGTAGATAGATTCATCCTTTTCACAATATTGCGCATATGAAGTGAAAAATTCAGACGCTTGTTCATGCAAGCCCATCTTTTCGTAGACCAAACCGATCTTGATATCCTCCTGAGGATAGATATCCATTTCATATTTTTTTCGGGCTTCAACAAATTTTTCATAATATAAAAAAGCGGTCTCAAAATCCTCTTGGTAATAATGTAATTTAGCCACTTCTTGAAGAATATCTAAACGTGTAGTATCTTTTTTCAACTCTTTGATTAACAACGCTTTAGTTTGTTCAATATCTTTATTTCTTGCATATAAGATAAACGCTTTTACATAGGGCGCAAAATAATTATTTTGATCATAATTTAGAGACATATCAATATACTCGTATGCTTCTTCAATAAAACCGTTTTGGATAAGGGCGTTACTCAGGTTTAAATAGATATAACTTTTAGTAATTGAATCATTGGCAGCAATATCAAGCTGTATCCCTTTTAAAGCATAGGTCAAATATTTTGAGGTATTAGGAATGTAATTGGCATATAAATTAGAAAGCATATTAACCACAGCTGATGAATTAGGATTGTATTCCAGTGCTTTCTCCAGGTGTGGCAGCGCTAATCTATATTCTTTGATATGCATGTAATATAGTGCCTTTGCAATAAGACTCTCGGCGGATTTAGCATTATATAACAATGCCTTATCTGCATTATTATTAATGAGCTCTGTGTATTGTTTTTGTTTTTGGAAAATATCGATATAATAATAGGAAACAGCAATGTTTGCATAGGCTAACGCAAATTGGGGATCTTCTTCTATAGCCTTTTCAAATAGTGCAATGGCTTCGAATAATCCTTCATTTGTTCTTGTGTTATAAGGACCAAGAGCTTGGAGGTAATATTCATATGCTTTTAAGTTTTCGGTAGGCTTTTTTTCAATTTGTTCCATTTCAGCAAACGTTACCTTTGCTTTAATCGCATCAGCAATTTTCTTAGCCACTTCATTTTGTAAATCAAATATATTTACAACTTTTTGATTGTACTGCTTCACCCAAATAGGTCTATCAGTTGAAGCGTCAATCAACTGGATATTCAATAAAACTTGATTTCCTACGCGCTGACCGCTACCCTCCACTAGATAGTTTACATCCAGTTCTTTGGCAATCTCAGGAATACTCTTATTCGTATGTCTGTATTTCTCAACAGAAGTTCTACTAATTACGCGTAAATCTTCTATTTTCTGAAGGTTGTTTAATGCAGCTTCCATAAGGCCATTTACAAAATAGAGGTTTGAAGAATCACTACTCTCATTTTTGAAAGGCAACACGGCTATAGATTTTTCAATTTCGACTTCTTTAGTTGCAGGCTTTTTACTGAAAATAAAAAATGATATAACGAGTGCAATCACAAATATAGCAGCAGCAATAATTTGTCGTTGGTGTCGTTTCAAAAAATGAGTTTGAGCATGTTTTTTTTCTGCTACCAAGGTCCCTTTTCCAACTTCTCCAGGGGGATGACCAAAATACTCTCGAAAGCACTTAATAAAATAAGAAGTACTTCCAAAGCCAACTTGATAAGAAATTTCAGAAATAGTTAAAGAGGTCTGCTTGAGTAGCTGCATACTCTTTTTTAATCGTACCTGACGAATAAATTGACTTGCGGAGAGTTGGGTATTCTTCTTAATTTTTCGGAGCAAATTAGAACGACTCATGTTCATAATAGCTGCTAGTTCAGAAACCCCAAATTGTTCATTTGAAAGATTCTCTAGAATAATTAACGCTATCTCATCAATAAAATTTTCTTCACTATTCGACGTGTGTGACATACGTTTTTTTGCTACGTCTAAAATTAGCGAAATTTATACATATTTCTACGATAAATACATTCGCATATTTAAGCAAGAACTAGAATTTGCGTCATAATTTATACTCTTGCCGCATATTTTTTATTGTCTTCTTAAACTTTACATATTTGGCTGCATAGCTCATAAGTACTGCATTTGCTTATACCTCACCTTTGTAAGAACAATAAATAAATCTTAAAAATAATAATTATGAAAACACTAAAAGTTCATTCAATGAAAACGATGTTCATCATTTCGTCCCTTATCCTTTTACTAACAAATGCCTGTGCAGAGTCTAGTAAAAAATCAAAATCAGATGCGAGTACTACTACGGTATCTGTAATAGCCAAACCAAAAATTAATATTCATGAAGCAGTGTTGTCTGGGAATTTTGAGGTTGTTAAACAACATATTAAAGCAAAAACAGATATTAATGAAAAAGAAGAAATGAGTGGTTCGACTCCTTTGATTTCTGCAGCCTCTTTTGGAAAAAATGATATTGCTAAAGCACTAATAGATGCTGGAGCAGATTTAACTATTAAAAACAATGATGGAGCTACAGCTTTGCATGCCGCTGCTTTCTTTTGTCGTGTTGAAATTGTACAGATGCTTATAGATGCTAGAGCAGATAAAACAATTAAAAATAACTTTGGTGCTACACCTAGAGAATCTGTAATGGGCCCTTTTACTGAAATTAAGCCTATCTATGAAATGCTTCAACAACAATTAGGGCCAATTGGTTTGCAACTTGATTTGAATGAAGTAGAAAAAACGCGTCCTGTTATTGCGATGATGTTACACTAATAAACTAAAAAACACCATTCAAATGACCATAGAAAGAAGACACGATATCGATTGGCTGCGCGTAATAGCTATTGGCTTATTATTAATCTACCATATAGCCATAATTTTCCAGCCATGGGCAATGTACATTGGCTTTATAAAAAGTAATGAACCCTTAGAAGGGTTATGGAAACCAATGACTATGCTTAACGTCTGGCGAATTCCAATTTTATTTTATGTATCTGGTATGGGGCTTTATTTTGCGTTAAAAAAGCGAAATTGGAAGCAATTGCTTATGGAGCGTTCAAAGCGAATTCTATTACCATTCCTCTTTGGTATTATTGCTATTGCACCTTTACATATCTATATTTTTCAAGAGTACTATAATTTACCTTTGAGTTATTATCCACATATGGGTCATTTGTGGTTTCTAGGAAATATTTTTGTCTATGTATTAGTACTCTTGCCACTTTTTTTCTATTTAAAGAAAAATGAAGAAGGAAGATTCAGAAAAGGATTATCCTTGTTGATGAAGCATCCAATGGGACCATTATCAATAACGGTATTTTTTGTATTGGAAGCGGTTATCGTTAAACCTCAGTTATTTGAAATGTATGCACGTACATGGCATGGCTTTATTCTTGGGCTTATTGCTTTCTTTTTTGGTTTTCTTCTGGTATATAGCGGGAAAGTATTTTGGCAAACCGTTTTGAAATGGAGATGGTTGTATATAGGAATAGCGGGAATTCTATACGCAGTTCGACTATTTATATTTGAAACAATAACACCGGGATATCTCATGGCCATCGAGTCAAACTGCTGGATATTTGGAGTTTTCGGATTTAGTTATAAATATCTAAACAAGCCTAGTACTATACTGACTTACTTAAGTCAAGCGGCTTATCCAGTTTATATTATACATATGTTTGTACTGTATTTAGGTGCCCTGATTATTTTACCTTTGAAGATACACCCCATGCTACAATTTATAGCCGTTGTACTATTTACTGGTATTTTTTGTTATCTCATTTATGAATTCATTATTAGGAGGGTTAATTTTTTAAGACCCTTGTTTGGTTTGAAATGGATAAAAAAAACAAAGAAAAAGGAAAGTTAATCAACAAAATTTCAAGATTGAAAACATTAAAACTAAAAAATAATAAGGGGAATTGCTTAATATAATTGGTTCTGTCGCATTTGTTTAAATTGGATTTATTTTTTTAATAGAATGAATTAAAGAAGTGGAAGTATAAACAAAGGGTATGTGAAATTTATTAAAAGTGCATCATCTTGAAAGAACATGACATTATGAATAAGAAACAAACAAAACGGCTACTCAGAATAGTATTTATTATGGCTAGCATAAGCTCCCTGTATTTAGTACCATGGATTTTGGTAAAGGCTTGGATTTTACCACTACCAGATACGGTTCAAGAGCAATTAGATGAAGCCATTGGGCATGGTTTTGATGGAATGATAGTTTATGTGGACCAAGCTGGCAAACCACCAGCATTCTATGCAGCAGGTTGGCATAACCGGAAAAATAAAATACCTGCTTACCCACAAGCCTTATTCAAAATTGCCAGTATTACCAAGCTATATGTCGCTGTGGCTACCGCAAAATTAGTCAAAGATGGGCGTTTGTCTTTGGATAAAACACTCGCTGAATACTTTCCAGAACTAATAGGAAGAATAGAAAATGCTGATAAAATTACGTTGAGAATGATGGTGCAACATCGGAGTGGCATTCCCAATTTTGTTGACCATCCTGATTATTGGAAAAATCCACCAAAAAACAAACAAGAAACACTTGATTATGCACTGGATTTACCAGCTGACTTTGAACCCGGTGAAGATTATGGCTATTCAAATACGAATTATATGTTGATTTCTGACCTCATTGATAAAGTATTGGGTTATAGCCATCAACAATATATCAAGGAGGAAATTTTGATACCTCTTGCGCTTGAAAATACGTTCGGTTCACTTTATGAAGTGGATATAGACGATGTGATGAGCGGATATTACGTGGGAGTCGAAGAGGATCTAAAGACTGAATATTCAGGCTTAATGCTAGCTACAGCAGAAGATGTGGGTATATTCTTGAGAGCATTAAACGATGGTTCGGTGTTTAATGAAGGGGAACAGGAAATCTATTCCTCAATTTATGTGTATGAACATACAGGTTTGCTTGTTGGCTATCAGAGTATTGCGGAATACCACAAAGACATTGATACCGTTGTTATTCAATTTAACAATACAACTAATTTTGATGGATATGACTGGAATTTGGCAGAAATCATCTACAGTCGTATTGTGCAACTAGTGAGAAGTGAAAAAAGCTCATAACCATGTAAATGGCAGGTAGAACGTTCGATTTAAACCCAAAGTTCGTTACCTCTAGTAAACATCACAATTTTTTTAATTTAGCTTTTATAGTCAAAAAATAAAATAAAAAAATATTCGTTTCTGTGTTAATCCGAAAATTTAGTCCATTTTACACGCTAGGTTGCCATACGCAAACATGCTGTATGTAATTATAGAGCCGTTCAAAGTAAAAAAAGAGAAAGATTAAGCCTTTTAAGATGTGCTACGTAGAGGATCCATTTGGCAATATTTTTGAAATCTACACGCATACTTATGAATTGACATACATCTCAGGAGCCTACCAAAAATTAATATACAAACTAATAAAAATTTAGAAAAACGTTAGTCATACCTAAATCACTTATACTTTTGGACATTAAATCAACTAATATGGAATGGATAAACGATTTTTTAAACAGCGAAAAAATAGTGTACTTGTTTGCAGGCATAATAGGTTTCATTTCCGCGATAATTGGTTTGTTTTTTATTTTGTTTTCTAATCACAAAAGTTTTGCTGTAAGCATGCTAGTTATTGGTGTGTTGGAAATGGCAGTAATGTTTCCAACGTATCTAAAATATCAACAGAAAATAGAAGCGAAAACCTCAAGCTATAAAAGCGATGAAAAGAATTTTTTAGTAACAGAATCATTAAAAACGGAGCAAGCTTTGAAATCGTTTTTTTGGCTCAAATTAGCCTATGGAATTTTGATTATAGTACTTATTTAAAACAATCTAGGTTAAATTTCAACGCGATACTTTTTGGGGTATGTATAGCGCTTATTTTACATTTGGCCTTTGCCATTACAATTGATAGTTTTGGAGAAAAGTACACGAAAAAATATCTAAGTGAATTGAATGAAGCAAAATAAACGGCATATAGCCATATATAAAACCACAAGTGGTTTGGGTCTTAAATCAAACAGATTAAGTATATTGCTATCTGAAAAGCACGTGTGATTTCACCTTCCACAACTCTTAAGTGTGCTTGTTATACATACGTTTAAAATCGAGCTAAATTCAAACATTTGAAGCTATTTTAAAATGCCCCAAAGAAATGAACTAAAAGAAGTTGCGCAATTATTTTTTAAGTTAGGAAGTATAGCATTTGGTGGTCCCGCAGCTCATATCGCAATGATGGAAGACGAAGTAGTCAAAAAGCGAAAGTGGATGACCCAAGAACACTTTCTTGACCTTGTTGGTGCTACCAATTTAATTCCTGGTCCGAATTCGACCGAGATGACAATGCATTGTGGATACGAACGTGCAGGGTGGAAGGGACTTTTCGTTGCCGGATTTTGTTTTATTTTTCCTGCTGTTGTTATCACTTCTGTTTTTGCTTGGCTTTACCAAGAATATGGACAATTACCCAAAGTAGAACCTTTTATATATGGTATAAAACCAGCAGTTATTGCCATAATTATAATGGCGGCTTTCCGACTTGGAAAGAAAGCGGTAAAATCAATAGAGCTTGGTATTTTAGGGATCTTAACTTTGGTAGCTTGTTTATTTGGAGTAAATGAAATAATTGCGCTTTTTGGGTGTGGTTTACTTGGTTTGACCCTGTATTTCTTTAATAAAAATAATGGTTCTTTAAAGAGTTTTTTTCCTTTTTTACTATTTCAGGTAGTTGATCCTTCAAAGATTGGAGTTCTTAAAATATTCTTGAGTTTCCTAAAAGTGGGAGCAATACTCTATGGTAGCGGTTATGTTTTGTTTGCTTTTCTCGATACAGAATTAGTTGCCAATGGATGGCTGACAAGACAAGTATTGATTGACGCTGTTGCTTTGGGTCAAATAACACCAGGACCAGTATTATCTACTGCAACATTCATAGGTTGGCAAATGAATGGAATAACAGGAGCGATGGCTGCAACTGTTGGTATTTTCCTTCCCTCATTTCTTTTTGTCTTAGTATTAAATCCATTAATTCCAAAAATGCGTCAGTCAAAGATAATAGGTGCAATTTTAGATGCGGTGAATGTAGCGGCGGTAGCTTTAATCCTTGCAGTTTGTGTAGCCATGGCGAAAGACATATTAACAGATTGGCGTACAGTTTTAATTGCTATTGCAAGTCTAGTTGTGGTGTTTGTATTCAAAAAACTAAATAGTGCATTTATCGTTTTGGGTGGTGCATTTATTGGATATTTATTAACCTTAGTGTAATTCATTTTAGATCTTCCTAAAGATCTATAATGGATTCTTATTTGATTCTTGTTCTAGTAATAGCCTATGTAAAATAGTATCGTTTATTCAAATAAATTGTAATCAGCCTTTTAGTAGTGGCTGATAGCTTTTTTTTCTTTATGTAACATTAGTAACTGTACGGTAAAAAACGAAATCGCAATTTTATACCTTGAAACGAATTAGATTATAATGGATTTTATCATAAAACATAAACTTTCAATACTAGGTGTAATCGCTGGAACAATATGCGGATATCTCTATTATCACTTTATTGGCTGTACAGGCGGTAGCTGTGCCATTACTTCAAAACCAGTAAACAGTACGTTATACGGTGGTATCATGGGTGGATTAATAGTACATATTTTTAAGAAAGAAAAATAAAAAAAATAAAAATGAACATTGAAAAAATTATAAGTGGCAAGCAAGGGACTATAGTAGATGTACGAACTATAGCAGAATACCGAGGAGGAAATGCGGAAGGTTCCATAAACATCCCTTTGCAAGAAATAGAAATTAGAATAGACGAATTAAAATCTTTGAAACAACCTTTGATATTGTGTTGTGCAAGCGGCGCTAGAAGCGGACAGGCGGTAAACTATTTAATGCATCAAGGTATTGAATGTTACAATGGTGGTTCATGGTTAAATGTTAATTATTTACAAACACAAACAATTTAAAATATGTTAGACATACTTAAACAACTTTTCGGATTAGGGCCGAAGGTAGACTATGCTCAATTAGTAAAGCAAGGCGCTATTATTTTAGATGTTCGTAGTAAAAACGAATTTCAAAGCGGACATGTAAAAGGATCAGTAAATATTTCAGTTGATTCTTTAAACAACAATTTGGGCAAGCTCAAAGACAAAAACAAGCCTATTATTACCTGTTGCGCAAGCGGAATGAGAAGTGCAACTGCAAAAAGTATATTAAAGTCAAATGGCTACATTGAAGTGTATAACGGTGGTGCTTGGAGTAGTTTACAACACAAAATTTAATAAAAGATCAAAAATAAATGTTAAACTACTTAGTTATAACTAACCGTTTGTTTAGTTTTGTTGTGTAATTAGAAATAATGGCAAGAAAAAAGGAATATAAAGAAGAGGAAGTTATCGATAAAGCGATGCACTTATTCTGGCGTAAGGGCTATGAAAATACATCTATGCAAATGCTAGAAAAGGAAATGGGCATTAATAAGTTTTCTATATATTCTAGTTTTGGCAATAAACATGGCGTTTTCCTTGAAAGTTTAAAGTGTTACCAATCAAAAGTTAGCGCTATGTTTAAAAAATTTAAAAATGCTTCAAATGGTGTTGAAGATATCAAACAGTTTTTTTATGACTCTGTTCGTATTGGTTATCAAGATGATTTTGAGAAAGGTTGCTTATTAACCAACACCTATAATGAGTTTTCAGATAGTGAAGACCCTTTAATAAAAAATCAGTTGGTTGCTTTTATGGATAATTTAAAAGACTTATTTATTGAAAAATTAAAAATGGATCCTAGCAAGGACGAAGAAATCATATTAAAACAAGCTAATTTTTTAGTATTAGCAAAACATGGTTTGGCTGCGGCTGCGAGAGTTAATAGCAAAAAGGAAATAGAAGATTATATAGAAATGACCTTTAAAAATATATAAACATTTTTTTTAACACATAACTAAACGATTGTTTAGTTATTAAATATTTAATACAAATTTAAAACTATGACAACATTAAAAGTTCACAACATTGAAACTGCACCAGAAGGTAGTAAAGCATTATTAGAACAATCTCTAAAAACAAACGGAATGATTCCTGGTTTACATGGTGTATTGGCAGGTGCTCCTGGTATACTTGAAGCTTACCAAACCATACATAAATTATTTTTAGAAACATCTTTTGATAAAGATGAATTGACAGTGGTATGGCAAACCATAAATGTAGAACATGCATGTCATTACTGTGTTCCTGCACATACTGCAATTGCAAACATGATGAAAGTAGATCATAGTATTACAGAAGCATTGCGAAACGAAACACCTCTTGAAAACCCAAAATTAGAAGCTTTACGTACTTTAACATTAGCAATTACTCGTAATCGTGGGCAGGTATCTTCAGAAGAATTACAGGCATTTTATGCCGCGGGTTATGGTGAGCAACAGGTATTAGAAATTATTTTAGGATTATCTCAAAAAGTAATTAGTAACTATACAAACCATATTGCGAATACCCCAGTAGACGCTCCTTTTCAAAAGTTTGCTTGGTCAAAAGAGAAGGTGGGAGCATAACAAGCGTAAAATGATTAATAACGGTAAGCCTTCCTCACAAAAGGAGGAAGGTTTATTAATATTGGACTATTAGTTTAAAGTATAAATATGAAAATCCTGCTTTGGGGAATGGGACACCTGTAGAACCAGCACCCTAGCTTGTAATTGCAAAACTTAGGTTTAAATTGATAGCACCTTTTTACCAATCTTAGAAGAAAATGTCGAATCTTGCATAGCAGATCTTACTAACTTTACTACTGTGTTACCTCAAGTTCAAATTAACGAAGTCCTTTAAAAATATTAAATCGAAAAATGAAAGAAAAATTGAAAATAGATATCGTTTCGGATGTAGTGTGCCCTTGGTGTACCATTGGATTCAAACGTTTAGAAAAAGCCATTGCAGAATTAGGTATTGAAGACCAAGTAGAGATCGAATGGCAGCCCTTTGAGTTAAACCCACATATGCCAGCTAAAGGACAGAACATACTGGAACATCTTACAGAAAAATATGGATCTACTCCAGAGCAACAAAAAGAATCAAAACAACACATGACCCAAGTTGGTGCTGAACTTGGGTTTACATTCGATTATTTTGATGACATGCGAATGGCAAACACCTTTGAAGCACATATTTTATTAGAATATGCCAAAGCATTTCATAAGCAAACCGAATTAAAAATGCGTTTAACAACTGCCTTTTTTAGTGAACGAAAAGATGTATCGAAAAGAGATGTATTAAAACAAGCATTAGTAGATGTTGGCCTAAATGCTGAAGAAGCGCTAGCAAAATTAGATGATGATGATGCGCGATACGAAATAAAAACCAAAGAAGCGTATTGGCAAGATTTAGGGGTTACCTCTGTTCCAACTATTGTGTTTAATAGAAAAAGTGCAGTAACAGGAGCACAACCTGTAGCTGTGTTTAAGGAAGTATTAACCGAAGCAATAAGTGTATAATTAATCAAGTCAAGATTTAAAATTCAGTAAAATCATTGCCTGAATCGTATAATGAGTAGATTTTACAAAACCTCGCGTGTTCTATTCCGAGGTTTTATTGTTATACTTTTTAAGTAGTAACTAAAGTAGTTTTGGTACTTGTAAAGCAGCACTCAATGTTATTTTCGCTAACATTTGGATGTGAAATTAATAAAAGACTTTCGCTCTCTTTTTTCGAGGGAAGACAGTTTTCTGCAAACATTATTTTGTATTTATACATATATTTGAGTAGTACTTCCCCCATAAATTCATCAAATAGATTAGTCTGATGCTTTTAAATACATCATGTATTGTGCTTAGCACTAGAAAATTGCAGTAAAATTGCTGATAGTCAAACGTTAAGGTTCATTATAACCATCTATACAACCAATAATAATTTTTTTTTTTAAAAATACACACAACAAATTGCAAAAAAAACAAAACAGGAAAGTAATTTCATTACACCATTTGGGAAATAATAATTCTGTTTATAAAGGTTTTGAGAGTATTTTAAATAAATAAATTGAGGGCTATTAGTTCCGAAATAAAATTAGAGCAAAATTTAAAGCGCCTTGAAAATGAATAGACTTTTCTTTTTTATATCCATAGTAATGGCAATAACTCCTGCTATTTGTCAAAATTCAATGGATTTAGCTCGTGATAAAGGATTGAACAAATCTTTTAATGAAAATGAAATTAAAGGATTGGAGGCAATGGTCCAATATGTGGATAATATGGTTTTGAAAAAGACAAACAAAACTGAGGTTCATAAAGCCTATCATATTTATTTCGAAAATTGGGATCAGACTTCTGAATATAGTATCCCTTTTAAAGAAAATGAAAAATATCCTTTCTTAAAAAGCTTAGATTCATCTACATTTTCTAGTATTTGGATATTTCAAACTCATGTAGACATGATATCGGTAGGGGATACCATTTATCGAAATCTCGAAAATTTTGAAATACTACAAGTCAAACCCTATAGCAAATACATGAACTATTTAAAGGAAGTCGGACAAGACGATTCATATTTCAAAAAATTGCATTTAGAATTCGAGAGTATAGGAAATTTGTCTACAGCGTCATCGTTTTGGTTCCCAAAAAATCATACGAATTTTGATTTTACTATTCCTAAAAATAGATTATGGGCTGTAGTCTATCTTTTAAGAATTGAGGAGCCTTTTAAAATGAAACTCGAAAGGTATTTTAAAAATAAATAAAACCATTTGCGCCAAGTCTTATAAGTAATGCTGGTTTAGGCACTTAATACAATGCTTTGTTTATATTTACGATTTCCGAAATAGCCTTAGTGTTTATCTCGGATTAGAAAAAATAAAGCAAAATAAAAAAATTAGACGCTGTGTGAATCCGAAAATATAGCAGCTATTTATACACTACGTTTCATACTAAAACTTTAATAATGATAAAAATTAGATTAGTGATTTCATTAATTCTTATTTCAAAGCTGTTATCAGCTCAAAGCGAATCTGATATTATACAGTTTGATGAAACACTAAACCAGTTTATCAATGTTCGGGATTTTTGTATTTCAAAAGATGGAAATGAAGCCTTTTTCTCGGTACAAAGCCCTAATCAAGAAATTTCACAGCTAGCTTATGTAAAAAAGGTAAAGAATGAATGGTCAAAACCTGAATTATTACCATTTTGTGATAAGTATATGTATTTAGAACCCTTTTTATCAGTTACTAATAACCGATTGTATTTTGTTTCCGACAGACCCTTAAATAATACTACACGTGTTAAAAAAGATTTTGATATTTGGTATGTTGATAGATTAAATAAAGATGCTAAATGGTCTGCACCTAAGAATATGGGTAAACCAATTAATACAGAATTAGACGAGTTTTATCCTTCTGTAAGTGAAAATAACAATCTATATTTCACAATGATTGCTCCCAATGGTTTAGGAAAAGATGATATTTATTTTTGCAAATGGGAAAATGGCCGCTATTTAGCTCCTGTTTTATTAGATGAAAGTATAAACAGTGCGGGATATGAGTTTAATGCTTTTATTTCGGCGAAAGAAGAGTTTATACTATTTTCAAAATACAATGAAGAAGACGGACAAGGAAGTGGGGATTTATACATTTCAAAAAAGGATACAAACGGAAAATGGCAAAAGGCAACAAATTTAGGAATTCCTGTCAACACCAAGTATATGGAATATTGCCCGTTTTATGATGAGAAAAACCAAGTATTGTACTTTACAAGCAAGAGAAATACCATTAAGCCTCGAAATTTTAATTCGATTTCAGACTTTAAAAATTATATTCAAGAAAGTAACAATGGCTTGAGTAAAATTTATATGACTTCATTTAAAATAGATTAAAAACTATTGCTAGCTTTTATACTATAACCGCTATTTTAGTTGTTAACTAAAGTAGTTGCACGTTTCGTAAGGTTGAATTTCCGTCATAAGTTCTTCGCATGTAAACCTACAACTAACAATACATAAAACTTTAGTCACAATCCTCGTAGATGAATATTGGAAAGAAAAAAATCATAATCGTAAGTTTAATCCTAGTAGTAACACAGGTAAATATGATTGCACAACAATGCACAAAAAAAATCCTGCTCACAAAAGCAGCTAACCAAGCCATACAATGTGAAAATCTACAATTAACTACCTTACTTCAAGTGTATGATGAAACCGCACCAGCGCATCTAATTGGAGATATCTATCTTAGAGTTAATGCCAATGATGAAACTATCGCGGGGTTTTATATAAATCATGATCAGCCAAAGGCAACATATGATACTAAAATATACAAAAATCACTATCTGACTTTTAGGATTGAAAACGATAACAAATATTTAATCATAGCACCAGCACATTTTGGAAAAGCATTTGCCTTGTCGAGTAATGGCATAGCTACTATTGGTACTACAGCTGATGAAGTAGTATTAGAAATTACAGATTTTTATCAGGAATCTGGATACGACGGCCCTCCTGAAGATAAAGATAGGAGCTCTTTTTCTGATGTACATTATACTTTAAAAGTGAAAGTAGGTGATGTAGTTAAAAATGTCAGTTTTTATAGTTCTGAAGTTAATGGTAATTATACGATTGATCTAGGGAACTATAGCATCACAATTCTGTCCGATAAATATAAAAATGCATCTTCCTTAATTGAAATGATAGTGGATAAAAAATAGGAACAATAGGATATCATTTTCTTAAAGGAGATTCAGGTTAAACTAATTAAAATGAAAGTAGCAGCTTTGGTTAGAAAATCACTTCACCAACCGTATTGGTATGACAAAACCAATTGGGATCATTTGAGTAATTTTGAATTGATAACAACGTGTTTACAATTGCCTTTATTTGGTACCGTTGTACTGGCTCCAATCCTAAGTCCATGGCCCTTATTTATATTTGGGATACTTTGCATACTTGGGTTAACCCTATATAAAGGGTATAACACGTATTATCATCGTTATTTTCGAATTATAAGAAGAAAGGAAGAAGGGAAACAAATAAAAGAAGCTACATTTTACGTTGTCCAGACACATATTTCCCACAAAAAAATAGCGGACATTCAAACCGATGAAGGCCTAAAATGGATAGATGTTGCATCGGATTCTTCAAAGGAAAATATGGAACAATTTTTTGATCGCAATACGATGGAGAATAAGACCGCTATAGTTTTAAAATCTTCGATTAAAAAAGCCCATTTAAAGCCTAGTTTTATTCAAATTTTCATGGCGAAAATGAATATTTCGAAAAAAGAAACGAAAGCGCTGAGCCTCATTTTTTATGGAGTCTTTTTTATCCTATGCTGTCTTTTTTTTATGTTACTGCCTTCAAACCCTATAAAATACTTATTAGTATTAGGCATTGTTATACTATGTGGAGTGGCAGTTTATCTATTTTATACTAAAAAAACATTTCGCTTTCTCCGCGTGATCGAAAAAAAGGTATCTCAAGGTCGGTACACAAATAAAACATACCACGTTCAATCATTAATTTCAAAAACAGAAAACGAAAAAATACTAGAGACTAATGATCTGAAATGGACAGATTATTATCCTGATGAATTTAAAAATGCAGTTGATAGGGAAAATGCTGTGAATTATTTTGTTCAAAAAACTACTAAAATAGAAGTGATTGATGAAGCTTGTTGATATCATAAGAGGTGTTTTAGTGTGGTAGTCGACAGGGTTTAAACGATGTGCTTTTAACCTTTGTAAGTTCACAATCTTAACGAACATAAAAAAATTAAAATTTAATGTATCTTTTTTAGTGTTTAGTAGTCTACTTGATGAACAATAAAATTATAAAACTATGAATAATTGTAAATGCACAAATTGTGATTGCACAAAATGCAATTGTAAGAATTGTTTAGAAAGCAATTGCCCTTGTTCCAAATGTGAATGTGATAAATGCGATTGTTGTTAAATCTAACAAAGGTTAGTTTCAAGCTAGCCTTTTTTTATTTTTGAATATGGAAACTCAAAAAATATGGAATAAATTCAATGATGAGCTCTATTTCTTCATTCTTAAAAAAGTAAAAAATAAAAGTGCTACAAATGATATTTTTCAAAATACATTCCTTAAAATTCATAACAACCTTGCTAAGCTTAAAAATGAAGAAAAAATAAGAGCGTGGGTTTTTCAGATAGCTAGAAACGAAATAGCGAATCATTTTAATAAGGAGTCCTTATATGTGGAACAATTAAATACAACCAAAGAAATTCCCCCACAACAATATGAACAGATATGCTGCTATGATAAATTCATAAATGAATTGCCTAAAATTTATAGAGAAGTAATTGAACTGGTGTATATACAAGGGCTAAAGCAAAAAGAAGCTGCAATACTATTGGAACTAAGTCTTGAAAATGTTAAAATGAGAATCCGAAGAGCGATAGATATTTTAAAGAAAAATTTCAATGAATGCTGCAAATACGAATTTGATAAAAATGGTGATTTAACAGGAGAATCAAATTGTTCGATTTGCAACACCCCATAAAAACACACTTGCTAACACTTTAGATAAAAATAGCGGAAGATGGTTAAACGAATTCATTTTCTTACTTTTAAAAAAACGATAACCACATCTGAAAAGCTGTAGCATTAAACTGGCTTCTTTTCAAATACACTAACGGCTATTGTAGATTAGAAAAGAACTATATGATTCAATCGTATAAACAGAAGCCCTTACTTCAAGAAAAGTATGATACTATTATAATCGGCTCGGGCATGGGCGGACTTGCTACTGCTGCTATTTTGGCCAAAGAAGGTCAAAAAGTGCTGGTCTTAGAAAAACACTATACACCTGGTGGTTTTACCCATGTTTTTACTCGTAAAGGCTATGAATGGGATGTAGGAATACATTATCTAGGAGAAATGCAACGCAAGGCGGGATTGTTAAAAAAACTGTTTGATTATGTCACTAATAGTGAATTAAAATGGGCTGATATGGGCGAGGTCTATGATCGCATAGTTATAGGAGATGAGCATTTTGATTTTGTAAAAGGGGTTAAAAATTTCAAAAAACAAATGGCTGCTTATTTCCCAGAAGAAGAACAAGCTATTAATGCCTATGTAGATTTAGTTTTTAAAGCTGTAAAAACAAGCAAAAACTATTATATAAGTAAGGCCATAGCACCATTATGGAATACCTTATTTGGGGGTTTTCTTAAAAGGCCATTTTACAAATTCTCTGATAAAACAACCTATGAAGTTCTTCGCTCATTAACCAGTAGCGAAAAGCTCATAAAAGTGCTTACGGCTCAATATGGCGATTATGGTTTACCTCCAAAGCAAAGTAGTTTTTCTATGCATGCCTCGGTGGCGCGGCATTATTTTGATGGAGGTAGTTTTCCTATTGGAGGGTCTTCTCAAATTGCAAAAAAAGTAGATCCAATTATAGCAACTTCTGGCGGTACCATTTTGGTCAGTGCGGCGGTAGAAGAAGTACTTATTGAAAACAATACAGCTGTTGGAGTTCGCATGAAAGATGGCAAATTATTTCGAGCGGCAAACATTGTTAGCAATGCAGGAATAATGACCACGTATAACAAGCTATTGCCTATAAAAACCGTAGAAAAACATCGATTAAGAGAACAGTTACAAAAAATAAATAGATCTGCAGCTCATGCTAGTTTATATATTGGTTTAGATGGGTCTCCAGAAGAGCTTGGGATTCCAAAAACCAATTATTGGGTGTACCCTAAAGATGGAGATCATGATACCTGTGTTGAAAACTATCTGGAGGATATCTCACAACCCTTCCCATTAGTATACCTTTCTTTTCCATCAGCCAAAGATCCAGATTGGGGTAATCGTTTTCCTGGTAAAAGCACAATTGATGTTATTACTTTAATCCCGTATGAAACATTCGAAAAATGGGCAGGGACACCATGGAAAAAGAGGGGGGAAGCCTATGAAGCCAAAAAAGAAGAAATTGCACAGCGTTTATTAAAAGAGGTCTATAAACAATTACCACAAGTAGAAGGAAAAGTAAATTGTTACGAATTATCTACACCACTTACCACCCAACATTTTGTGAATTATGAAAAAGGAGAAATTTATGGCTTGGACCATAGTCCGTCGCGATACAGGCAATCTTTTTTAAGGCCAAAAACACCAATCAAAAATTTTTATTTAACAGGGCAAGATATTGTAACGGCTGGAGTAGGAGGAGCACTGTTCTCAGGCGTATTATCCTCGATGGCGATTACAGGAAAAAATGTACTAAAAAAGCTTTAAACTCAATAAACCATTAAAAAAATCCTGCTCAATTGTGTATTTGGGTCATAATGAAATTCACATGAAACCGTTTAATTTTAATTTAAAAACAGTCAATTTATGAAAAAACACACACTTCTTTTATTAATAGGCATTGCTGTGGCCTTTACAATAGTATCAACGTATTTTGAAAATAAAACGATGCATTATTTTGCAAAACCTTTGTCGACCATTTTAGTACTGCTCATCCCTATTTTATTTGCAAAAAATCCTTTAAAACCCTACAAGGAACTTATTTTAATCGGGTTGGTGTTATGTCTTATAGGCGATGTATTTTTAATGTTTGAAGCTTATTTTATTCATGGTCTTATTTCTTTTTTAATTGGGCACCTATTTTTTATGTATGCATTTACAACAATTAAAGGTTTTTCATGGAATATAATAACCTTAATTCCCTTAGCCGTTGTGACAGGAATTGTATTTTTTAGTATAAAAGATCATTTAGGAGATTTACTAATTCCTGTAATTTTATATATAGCTGTTATTGCAGTTATGGCATGGCAGGCAATTAATTTATATGTTTGGAAGAAAGAACATGGGTTCTTGTTAATTGCCATTGGAGCCTGTTTATTTTTAGTATCGGACTCTTTTTTAGCGTACGGAAAATTTATTGCTGATTTTCCATTGGGTCAGTTTATAGTTTCTAGCACCTATTGGTCTGCAATCACGTTAATTGCACTTTCAACTATTTCTATCGATAAAAAATCCAAAACAACTATCTAGTCGAGAGTTCGCTATCCCTTCTAATTTAGCTTATCAAGAGTATGGAAGCTATCAAACGATAGAAATTCAATTGCATCTAGCAACACCTCTATAGCTATCAAAATATAGTATCTTCAAACTTAAAAGTAAACAAGCGTGCTGAAGCACTGGCAATAATTTGAAAAGAATGTATAGAATATTAAATCCCAACAAATCAACATGGATTAAAGTATTTGCACTAACTAATGGCCTTGCCGCTTTTTTACATATCGTCTTTTGGACTATTGCTTTTAGTAGACTACCTGCTATTTCTGCGCAAAAGAATGTCGCAGATGAGCTAAACCTTGCCACTACATATGGATTTGGAGTTGCAGATTTTATATGGTCAGTACCTTTACTCCTAATTGGTTCCATAGGTCTTTGGAAAAAGATGGAGATTGGCTGGTTGGCTGCACTTTTAGCCAACGCCTTATATTGGTACTCATTTACTGTGATACTTATAAGAGATTGGGCTTCAACTACCATTTCACCAGGAACGATTTTATTTTTACCATTTGCACTTTTTTTATTCTGGATAAGTTATTTTTTATGGAAGAATCGAAGTATATTCTTATATAAAACAATTTAATCACTTCATTTTATATGCTTCGTTCGTAAATTTGTAGGTTAGCAGTAGGTACATAGCAATAGTAGCATAGTGGTAGCTCTATATTGCAATAAATCATTCCGTAAAAAGAAAATACTAATGTCGAATTTGGAGGTAGTAGATGAAAACAACGATTATATTGTCGTAAACAAAATGGCTGGTCTTATAAGTGAAAAAAGTCCGTTTGAAGATTTGACTGTTGAGATTCAAGTTCATAATCACCTTTTAAAAAAGAAACGAAAGCCCTATATCGGAATCATACATCGATTAGATCGGGTAACCAGTGGGGTATTAATTTTAGCTAAGAAAAAAAGTGTTCTTGTAACATTTAATGAGCTCTTTAGTAGCCGAAAAGTTCAAAAAACATATTTGGCAATTGTTAAAAACAAGCCACCAAAGCACAAAGAAACCTTAGTGAATTTTCTAGTAAAAAATAACCTAGAAAAAAGAGCAGATATCGTCCAGTCAAAATCAAAAGAATCCTTAGAATGTATTCTTTCTTATGAAGTTATAGACCAAAACGAGTTTGGTTATCTTTTAGAAATAAAACCAAAAACGGGCCGATTTCATCAAATAAGAGCTCAATTAGCACATTTAAGACTCCCTATAATTGGCGATGAAAAATACGGTTCCGATCAAGCATACTTTCCGCTATCGGTTTGCCTTCACGCCTGGAAATTAACCTATCAAGTGCCTGGTTCTAATGAATTTAAAACCTTTGAAGCACCACTGCCAAAAAATAAATTCTGGACCTTCAAATCAATCTAAAAAGTTGAACCTATAACCGAGTGTTGATATAGAGTGATACTAATACGCCATAAAGAAGCTACCCTTTACGTTAAGGTATCTATTTGCGCTAGGATATAGATAGTCTGGGCTTAGTTGTTGTTTATGATATTTATATCTAGCATGTTTTTCTCAAAGCATGATGTGCTATTTATACTTATATTTGAGAAGCAAAATTCCCCCAAAAATTTAATATTGCGTAGTTTGCAGTGTACCTATTGTAGGTATTAGGATGACCTATTTTTTTAATACTTAACTATTAATTGTAATAGTGGAAACAATAAAAATCACCATGTATATTCACATCTCATTAAAATTGTAACCAATTGAAAGTACTGAATATTCATAAACGAACATTAAATCAGCCAAAAAGTAAAGTAACGGAATTACTTAAAACCTTATCCACTGAAAACGACAGAATTTGGCCAAAAGAGAAATGGCCAGAAATGAAATTCAAAGACGGAATTCAGGTTGGGACAAAAGGTGGACACGGACCAATAAGATACACTGTAGAAAAGTATAATCCGAACGAAATAATCCAATTTCGATTTTCAAGTCCTAAGGGGTTTAATGGGATTCATAAGTTCGAGATAATGGAATTGGATAAAGAAAGAACCGAAATAAAGCATACAATTGATATGCATACAACAGGAAAAGAAACGCTACTTTGGACTTTTGCTATACGTTCATTACATAACGCTTTGATGGAAGACAGCTTTGACAAACTGGAAAACAACTTCTCCGATAAGCGAAAATCAACGGAATGGAATATGTGGGTTAGATTTATTAAAAAACAGGTAGCGAAAAAAAGAAGAAAATAAAATAATAAAACAAAAAGCATTTGCTACCGTATAATTGATACCTGATGTATCAAATCTAAACCTTAGGATATTGCATTTATAAATTAGTATTATGAAATTAAACTTATTGTCTTGTGACGCTCAAAGGCCAGATAGAAGAGCAATAGCCAAATGTATTACCGAGATTTCATCGAATAGTGATGATTCCTTATCGATTGAGCTTACAGATATACTCTTAGAAGGAGATGCTGTAGCAATTGAGATGGGTGATAAAAACTCAGGTTCTGCCTTAAGGGCTTTACGAAAACTAAGTATTGATTACGAAATTATAGAATGACTTCAACTACGAGCACGAGTTTTTTTAATTGCTCAAAAAAATTACCACTTAACAAAAAAGTTGAAGGACTTTAAAAAATCAGAATATATCACAACTAAAAAAAGAAGTATGTTTAAATATGAGTTTGTAAGAATAGCATTGAAATCTGGTTTTTTAAGAACAACACCAAAAGAGGACTATAAAGATATTATTAACTCCTATGCTAAGGAAGGCTGGAGGTTTAAACAAATTTTTGCTCCTGCAACCTCAGGTTATGGTTCTTCAAGTTATTTCGAATTAATTTTTGAAAAGGAAATATAACGGTGATACTCGTATCAAAAGCTATTAAGGTAACTTTATTGAATAATAGAAAATAGCAGCATTAGGGTGCTTATGCCTAAGTTGTAGCACATTGAAAAATTCAAAAATGCAAAAAATATCAGAGGACATTTCTTTAATCAAAATAAATCTGACGGATCATAAAAAATTATATGATTTAATGTGCAGCATATACCCCCCAGTTTATGAACATTTATGGCCAGACAAGGGGGAATGGTATTTGAACACACTCTACTCAAAAAAGAATCTTGAGCTTGAACTGAACAATGCGGACTCAATGTATTACTTTGTGTCTTATGCAAATGATATAGTGGGTATATTGAGAGTGCTGTTGAATGAAGATTTAATAGGAATAGATAATTGCAACACTTTTAAATTACAACGCATCTATCTTGACCCATCAGTACAAGGAAAGGGAATTGGTAAAAAGCTTGTGCATTGGGTACAAAGTGAATTTAGTGATAATGAGCGATCCATAATGTGGCTTGAAGCTATGGACACCCAGCATAAAGCCATCGAGTTCTATCAAAAATTAGGATTTATAATAGTTAATAAATTTAGGTTCCAGTCAGAGTTCATGTTTGAAAATTTGAGAGGCATGTATCGCATGTCAAAAGAGATTGGATAGCTTAAAATAACAAGCAGCAAGACCTTATACAAAGCAGACAAAAGCGATGGTATCAAAATCAATGAATAGACTCCAATCGAGAAAATAGAGGGAATTTTAAAAAAATTGAATAAACCACTAGTATTGCATTTACGAAAACACTACCGTTACTAGTGCTTACCAGAATTATGAACCTAAACTAATCCTTACGCCTAATTATGAAACTAAAAACTAGTATTGCTTTATTCCTTTTTATAGGATTTTCCATTAACAGCTATTCACAATTAACGAATGAGGAGAGCACGCTCTCAGCAATTCGTAAGGAAGGATTTACTAATTCTGAAGCCATGAACAGGTTAGGCCAATTCACCGACATTTACGGTCAAAGGCTTACCGGAACTAGGGAGTACTATAAGGCAGCCAACTGGATTTCTGCTGAGATGAAAAAAGTTGGTCTTCAAAATGTACATTTTGAAAATTACTGTGCTGATTGTCGCGGCTGGACTATTAAAACCTTTGCTGTGGAAATGGAGGCTCCAAACTATATGAATATTTCAGCGTATCCTTTGGCGATGTCTAAAAGTACCAATGGCATTGTTTCTGGTACCATCATAAGTATTGAAAGTTTTGCTGATATGAGTAAGCTGCGAAGTGAATTTTCTGGTAAACTTAAAGGGAAAATAATCCTATTAGGAAAAGAACCAAGAAAGAAATCACTCTTAGATACCCTTGAATTTAGCTATTCAGATGCACAGTTAAAACAACTGGAGCAAAAAGTAACTGTTAAGGTTAAAACAACGCCGCTTCCTAAACTATTTGAGCAATGGAAAACTGAAGATTTTTCGGATGAAACCTTCCTTAAGTTTGTAGAAGCAGAAGGTGCTTTAGCGGTATTGACTACACAACCGATGTATTTAGGAGTTTTACACCCTCAAGGAACTTACTATTATAAAGAAGGCGACCTAAAACCATTGCCTTATTTTACAATTATGCCTGAACATTTTGGAAGATTGTACCGCATGACAAAATTAAATGCAACACCCACCATACGTCTTAATTTGGAAACCGAATTTTACAGTGAACCTGAAAATAATGTAAACATCATTGGGGAAATTTCGGGTAATGATGCTAAACTAAAGTCAGAAAGTATACTAGTAGGAGCTCATTTCGATTCTTGGCATTCCGCCACTGGTGCTACCGATAATGGTGCCAATTGCATCGTTTTAGTAGAGGCGTTACGTATTCTTAAGCAGATTGGCTATGCTCCCAAAAGAACCATTAAAATGGGGCTTTGGGGAGGAGAAGAGCAAGCTTTTTTGGGATCGGCTGCCTATGCAAATAAACATTTTGGTGCTTTAAATGAAAAGCCGAACGCACAAGCTGCAAAAGTATCCGCATATCTAAATTTAGATAATGGTGCGGGGTTAATTAGAGGGGTTTATTTGCAGAATAATGAATTAGCAAGACCTGTTTTTGAAAAAATATTTGAGCCAATTTCTAACATAAGTTCTGGAGCAATTTCTATTGAAAACACGCTTTCTACAGATCATGAAACCTTTGATTATTATAATATACCATCATTTCAATTTATTCAAGATGAACTAGCGTATAGCACGGCTACGCATCATACAAATCTTGACTTTTTGGAATATGTTCATGAAAATGATCTAATGAAAAATGCGGTGATTTTGGCTTGGACACTATATTCTTTAGATACGATGAATGCAAAAGTTCCTAGGAAGCAAAACTAACCACATCAACAAAAAATAAACGCCAATAAACAATTGTTTATTCCAAATCGTGATTGGCTTATGTAAGTATGCTCATTGCAGTCATTTTTATTTATTAGTTTGTCCACGAACCAACAGTCAATTTAAGAAACCCGTTAATGGACTAATTGAATGTAGCTGTTTTTATATTTTTTTTTTAAAAAAATAGGGTGCTAGCTGTAACCTTTTTTGTTTCATAGTAGTCATACCTATAAAAAGTATAATTATTAAAACGATGGATATGAACAATAAAGCGGATGTATATGGTGTTAAAAACACTTCTGATGGGCTACGAAAAAATAGCACTTCATATTTGAGAAAAGCATTGTGGAGTTTGTTGATGGTGTTACTATGTTCGATAGTGGTAAATGCCCAAATGACTGCGAAACAAATTGATAGTATTGTCAATAAAGCAATGAACACCCTTGATAATACGGTAGGTTTTGCCATCGGCGTTGTTAAAGACGGTAGCATTGTACATGTAAAAGGTTATGGGAACAATTCAGTAGATTATGAAGAAGCGGTAACGGCAGACACTCCTTTTGGTATTGCTTCAAATTCTAAGGCTTTTACGTCCGCTGCATTGGCGATTTTGGTTGAACAAGGAAAAATGAATTGGGAAGATAAGGTCATAGACCATATTCCTGAATTTAAAATGTACAACGATTATGTCACGAATAATTTTAACATTCAAGATCTTTTGACCCATCGTAGTGGTTTAGGGCTTGGTGCTGGCGACCTCATGATTTTTCCAGATGGTTCAGATTTTACCATTGATGATGTACTTACCTCTTTTCAATACTTTCAACCAACATCGGCCTTTAGAACGAAATTTGATTATGACAACTTATTGTACTTAGTCGCGGGTGAACTTACCGCACGAGCTAGTGGAAAAACATGGGAAACGGTTGTTACTGAAGAAATTCTAAAACCGTTGCAAATGAATAACTCTTATGCCAGTTTTAGGGATGCTTTTAAAAATGGCAAAATTGCTATGCCACATTCTTTTGATGGTAAAGCGCTGAAGGTCATACATAATCCACAACCAGATTTGGATGGCAATGTAGAACAAAAGTTGAATGGGGCGGCAGGAGGAATTTGGGCTAGCGCAAATGATATGTGCAAATGGATGATGGTACAATTAAACGAAGGCAAATATGGCGCTGATTTGGAGAAAGATTTATTTTCAGAAGAGCAACAGCAAGAAATGTGGCGTATGCATACCCCCATGAATTTGCAACACGACCCAAGGTCGCCTTTTAAAGTCCATTTTTCAGGATATGGATTAGGCTGGTTTTTGTCAGATTTCAACGGGTTTCTCAAAGTTGAACATTCGGGATTAATTGCAGGAATGTCGTCGGAGGTTACTTTGATTCCAGAATTAGAACTCGGTATTGTTGTTCTGAACAATTCAGAAAAGGCGGGTTTCTTAAATGGTTTGATAGGCTTTGTTTTATTGGATGAATATTTAAAATTAGAAACGGGGATCAACTGGTTCGAAATGGCAAAGGGAAGGCAACAGCACGGAGCGCAAATGAGCGACCCTGATTCCGAAAAAGTTTGGGCTGAAGTAGCGGCGAATGCAAATGTTAAAGTCAGTACGGATAATTACGTTGGAATCTACGAAGATGACTGGTTCGGAAAAGTTGAAATTTTTGATAAAAATGGAGAATTATGGTTTAAATCCTATAAGTCGCCTAGGTTAAAGGGGAAAATGGCATTTTATAAGGGCAGTACTTTCGCAATAAAATGGGAATATCAAGATATGAAAGCAGATGCTTTGGCTATTTTTTCGCTAGATGAAAGGGGTAAAGCTCAGAATATCAAAATGAAAGGGATTTCTCGTTTTATTGATTTCAGTTTTGATTTCCAAGATTTAGATTTAAAAAGAGTAATGTAAAATCCTTAAATAAGTTTGTGTTTAGAACAGAACCTATTTTTTTACAGGACTCTAGCCATTCATCTAAGATCCAGAGATAAGACAAGCATAAGGAAAAGTGAATATGGGGTATAAAACATAACTAATTTTCTTAAATTAGTGGAGCAAAGATGGTGATGGTCAATTATTTGAAGAAATAGTCATTTACTAAAAGGATACCATATGAAAAAATTAGTACTAGTAGGTGCACTCCTAGGTGTTTTTACACTAACAGCACAAACAGAAGTTGAAAAAGTAACCGAAACCGTAAGTAAATCCGATATTGAAGGGCATATCTACTTTCTGGCAGATGACGTTTTAAGAGGCCGAGCAACGGGTTCCCCTGAACTTAAAATAGCGGCGTCCTATTTAGCAAACTCGTTTCGTCGTTATGGTGTAAAACCAAACCCAAAAACTGGAGACTACTACCAAGCAGTAAACTTATTACGTGCGACGCCACCTCAACAAGTAGCTATAGAAATTAACAACCAAGTGATTGCGAATTACGCCATTATTAAGGCTGCAGCTATCTCATCAGATCAAGATGCTGTATTTTTAAATTATGGTTTAGAAGCAGATTATGTAGGCAAAGACGTCAAAGGCAAAGTAATTATTGTTAAAGCGGGGAGTTCGGAAACTAATGATGCTAGAGCAGCATTTGGTGTGGTAAAAGAAAAACAGGAGTTAGCTAAAACTAATGGGGTAGCAGCAGTTATTGAGTTATTAAATACAGATGAAAACATGTGGGGTTTTATTGACCACAATTTTAATGCGCCTAAATTAACTGTTGACTTTGGTGATGATGATCATGATGAAAACCAAGCTGCCTATGTATGGGTTTTAGATAAAGAAGCTAAAATGGCCACGGCACTGAGTACCACCACAAAAATAAGTTCCAAAATAGCCATTGGAGATAATCAAGAAGAGGCTGTTGTGTCACAAAATGTAATTGGCATTGTGGAAGGCACAGATCCGAAACTTAAAAACGAATACATCATTTATTCTGCACATTATGATCATGTAGGTATTGGCACACCAGACGCCACTGGAGATACTATTTATAATGGAGCAAGAGATAATGCGGTAGGAACCACTACAGTGCTAAGTATGGCGCAAAATTTAGCCAAATATCCTACCAAACGTTCAGCCTTGTTTATTTTGTTTACAGGTGAGGAAAAAGGATTATTAGGGAGTAAATTCTACGTAGAAAATCCGGTATTGCCATTGGATCAAATGGTGTATTGCTTTAATAGTGATAATGGCGGTTATAATGATACCTCATTGGCAACCATTGTGGGGCTTACCAGAACTACTGCCGAAAAAAATATTGCGAGTGCAGTTGCTACATTTGGGCTTAATGCCATTGAAGACCCTGCAAAAGAACAAGGCTTATTTGATAGAAGCGACAATGTGAATTTTGCTCAAAAGGGCATTCCCGCTCCAACGTTTTCATTAGGTTTTACGGCATTTGATGGCGACGTTACCAAATATTACCACAAACCAGGTGATGAGGCACACACACTAGATTATGATTATTTAGAAAAGTTTTTTAGAGCGTATGTACTCTCTGGACGTAATATTGCTAATGATCCTGCTACTCCAGTTTGGAATTCTGGTGATAAATACGAACCGGTATCTAAAGAACTTTATAAAACTAAAGTTATTAAAAACTAAACCAAACAGCGTAGGAACGTAAAATAGGGCATAAAGGAGAATTACGTAATTGTAACCTAGATTTATAATAACAAAACACCAAGTTTAAAAAACCGATGATTAGACCTTACAAACTAGCTGACAAAGAGGCCTTATTGAAAATCTTTGATTTTAACGTTCCAAAATTCTTTGATACCAACGAAATAAATGATTTTGAGGACTACCTAGAGGAAAAGGCAGAAACCTATTTGACGATTGAAGTGAATAATCATATTGTTGGTGGAACTGGTTATTAGATCAATGAAAATGACAACTCGGGACGAATTACATGGATTTTTTTTGATCCAAGTTATTCGGGACAAGGGCTAGGAAAACAGTCAGTTGAACATTGTCTGAAAATATTAAGTAAAGATAAAAGAGTAGAAAAGTTTATTGTGACAACATCGCAACTTGCATATAAGTTTTTTGAAAAATTTGATTATAGCATTAATCGAATCGAAAAAAATTATTGGGGAGAAGGTCTTGATTTATATGAAATGGAAAAGGCTAATATATAGTAGACTTCATAAATAAACCGTTAACAATACCTATAAGCAAAATGAAAAAATTATTCTTTGTAATGATGATATGCACTTTCTCTTCATCACTCTATAGTCAAATCGAGCAACCAAATGAAAAAGAATTGGATTCTTTGAAAGTTAAACTCGAAACGCTATTTATGGAAGACCAGCTTTTCAGAGGAATGTATCAAGATGCTGAAAAAAAATACGGACAATATTCGGCTGAAATGGAATACTTCTGGAAAGTCGTTGAGGAACAAGATGAAAGAATTGAAATTGAGTTTATAAATATTCTTGAAAAATACGGGTGGCTGGGTATGAATCAAGTGGGCAGATTAGCAAATGGTGCTTTATTTAGTATAATCCAACATAGTTCGATAGCGACAAAAGAAAAGTATGCGCCATTAATGAAAGAATCTGTTTTAAAAAACCAATCACAGCCAATGCACTATGCAAGATTGATTGATAGAATACTTGTTAATGATAAGAAACCTCAAATCTATGGTTCACAGACGACCAAAGATGAAAATGGAAATACAATTTTTTTCGAAATTGAAAAACCAAAAAATGTGAATAAACGGAGAAAGGAAATTGGTCTACCCAGAATTGAAAGTTTCGCAAAAGAAAGAGGAATCGAATGGAATGTTGCTCAAAAATTAAAATAACTATTTTACTATAGATAATTCTGGATGAAACGCAATGCACTCATATGGGAATTTTTCAGTAAATTTTAATCGGTGTATAATAGCAAGTATAAATTTAGGGTCCTGTGTCGCATAGCTGTGGTTAAACAAACTAGGTCTTTGCTTTCTCTTCAACCATTACTGTTTTCTAAAAACCATGTTTTGGTTTTATGCTTATATTTGAGAAGCAATCTTCCCCCCACCAAATTATTTGAAAATGCCTAGTTTGATGTTTTATAAAATATCAGGGTGCTATTCTGTATTCAATAAATAGGAAATAAGTGCTGGTCCTGTTGCAGATGCAGGCTTTTAGATACTACAAAAACAAAACTGAAAATCGAATAAGTATGAAATATTTTATCGGAATAATAGTACTAGCACTTATTTTTACAATAGGGTTTTGGTCAGGGAGCACATATGCTTCACCCGAATTTCCAAATCAGGGTGTTTTAATAAACAAGGGGCCAGATTTAGAGGAAGTACAGCAAATAACGGGTGCATATGTTCGAACGCACGTAGCAGCCGATTTTGAGGAATGTGCTACCATGTACACGATAACTATTAAAAATATAAAATCATGAAGAAAATAATTCTAGGACTCTTATGTACATTCTTATCCGTCGGAATTTCAGCACAAAATTTTGTTGGCGCTTGGGAAAGCTATCCTAATGCTGAGAATGGTACCCAACTTAAGAGTGTGGTGCTATTTGCTGATGGCTATCAGGTGATAACCACTTATGAGGCCTTAACGGGTAAATTTATAGCCACCAATGGGGGCACTTGGACAGTAACAGGGGATATGATGACCGAAAAAGTAGAGTTTGACTCTAAAAATCCAGAACGTGTGGGCAGCGAAGTACGTTTTGAAGTATTTATAAATGATTCTATAATGGGTATTGTGGGGAGTGAAAACAAATTCAAAAGAATAGATAGTGGTGCGCCTGGAAAATTGCAAGGAGCATGGTTAATGTCGGGTAGAATAAAAGATGGCGAAACGCAAGTAAGAGATACGAGTAGACCACGAAAAACCATGAAAATACTATCTGGAACCCGTTTTCAATGGATCGCTTATAATACCGAGACAAAAGAATTCATGGGAACAGGCGGTGGTTCTTATACCACCCTCAATGGTGTCTATACCGAGCAAATAGAATTCTTTTCAAGAGATGATTCTAGGGTCGGAGCCAATTTACAATTTGATTTCAGTTTGGTTGATGGTAATTGGCATCATTCAGGTTTGTCGAGTAAAGGAGACCCAATCCATGAGATATGGAGTAAAAGAGAATAATTTTGTGGTAAAAAAGTAACCTATAAAAAACAAAAACGGGAAAGCCGAAAACCAACCACAGTAGGCACAGAACAATAATCAGTATGAAAAAAATAACCAATCGTATGAAACCACTAGCCCTAATTGTACTATTGCTTTCCATGACCATTGCCCTTCAAAGTTGCTAACAAAAAGAAAAAGAAACCCCGAAAGAAGTTGAAAAAGAAGTTCTAGCTCAAGCTGAAAAACCTGAATATTTTATGCTCAGACCAGAAGTTGAAAAAGCATATGGGTACTCGCATGCGGTGAAAATCGGAACGGATATAAAAATTTCTGGCGCGGTAAGTATGGATGATGAAGGTAACCCTACGGCTGTTGGTGATTTAGCACAGCAAATGAAAAATTGTTATGCCGATTTAGAAAAAATATTAGCGCATTATGGCTGCATTTTTGACGATGTCATTGTTGAAAATGTTTTCACTACCAATATGCCCGCATTTCTCGAAAACGCTGCGTACCGTAGTGAAATTTATACGAAACAATTTCCAACAGGTTCTTGGCTTGGCGTTAAAGAATTAGCAATTCCAGAATTTATGATCGAAATAGAACTAGAAGTTCATAAATCAGAGTAAAAACAAGTAGGTACAATAGAGATTCAAGTGTATAAAAAAAGTAAGTCTTCTGTACCGCATACAACCAATAAAAACAGCCATTTCCAATTGAACATACTTCAGCTATACAAGCATGCCGATATCTCATCTAGTTTTTATATGCATATAATTTTACCGTCTTCGCATTGGTTTTATAGCTATATTAGCGTAGTATTTCTCCCCCTTATAAATGTATTGGATGGTACCTCGATTGCGGTTCTAAAAAGAACTCAAAGTACCAGTGTGTATTGAATATTTGAGAATAGCAGTAGGCCTATTGTTATTCGTGTATTGGCAATTAAACAGAAAAAACAAACAGTCAAAACAACAACTACAATGGACAGAAAAAAGTTTATCAAATCGACAGCATTAGGTATTGGCGTTTTATCATTCATCTCTATCGTTAAAGCGTGCAAGCCAGAAGCAAAGAGTGAGTCTATAGCTGCAGTTCCAGAAACAGCAGTTATACCATTGCAAACTCCTAAAATTGTTAAGAATAGTGAAGGCAAGTTATTAAATGTCATGGGCGACCATCAGAACATCAAATTAACGGGTAAAGACACCAATGGCCAATACACTCTAATAGAGCAATACAACGAACCAGGGGTTGGTATTCCGACGCATGTACACGAAAATGAAGACGAAGTTTTTCAAGTACTCGAAGGGCAAGTAGAAATGAGTATAGGCGCTGAAAAAACAACCCTCCTTGCCGGAGATGTGATTTTTTGCCCTAAATGCATTCCTCATTCATGGAAAGTCGTAGGAGATCAAAAATCTAAAGCCATGTTAAGTATCTTCCCGGCGGGTTTAGAAGCTATGTTTGAAGAACTAGCGCAATTACCTGCAGGACCCCCAGATTTAGAAAAAGTGGGGCAAATATGTGGAAAATATAAGCTGCGGTTTGTTTAACTAAAATACAGTGGCTTATTTTTTTAGATGAGGCTAGTAAATAACCAAAAAGCTAGCCGCTTTGTTCACACTACGTTTTTACGTTGCTATAGTGTAAGAAGGTAGGTTCTTTTTTTTGTTAGGATTTAAAGTAATCGATTATCGTTAGTATGGTTTTATAGCGATATGCAAAGTAATTCTCCCCATAATTTGACTGTAATGCACTTCGTTTGATGTCGTATTAGATAGGGTATTTCTAGGTATTGAATATTTTAAACAATAGCACTAGTAGGTATATCCATAGGTTGGTGGTCTTTTGAAAAACACAACTACCCAATAACGAACTTCCCATTGTTTAGAATTATACAAAACATTTGCGTAGTTAAATGACTTCATATATATTTGTAGTCAAATAACTTCATAATGAAATTAAGAAGAGATATCTATCAAGCAATTGCAGACCCAACAAGACGTTCAATTTTAGTATTGCTAGCATCTCAAACGATGACCGCAGGAGCAATTGCTAATAATTTTGATGTATCAAGACCTACAATTTCTAAACATATTCAAATTTTAAACGAGTGTGAACTCATTGAATCTAATCAACAAGGACGAGAGATTTACTATCAAATTAAAATTGAAAAAATGAAAGAAATTGATAAGTGGTTGGAACAGTTTAGAAAAATATGGGAAGACCGCTTCAATCAGCTCGACCAAGTATTAATTAAACTAAAATCTAAATAAAAAATGAAAAATAGTTTACTATTCAATTTTACCGTGAACAAAGATAATAACACGGTAAATATCCAACGTGAATTTTCAGGAAACCTTGATTTGGTATGGGATGCATGGACTAAACCCGAAATTATCGACCAATGGTGGGCACCAAAACCATATAAAGCAGTGACCAAATCAATGGATTTCAGAGAAGGTGGAATGTGGTTGTATTATATGCTAAGTCCAGAAAATGAAAAACATTGGTGCAAAAACGATTATTTAAAAATTGAACCTAAAAAAAGTTATACGGGTATAGATGCATTTTGTGATGAAAATGGTGTTGTAAATAAAGATATGCCAAGAACACAATGGACAAATACCTTTACTGAAGACCAGTCAAATAAGACACTTGTTTCGATAGTAGCAACCTATGAAAGTCTTGCTGACCTTGAAAAAGTAATTCAAATGGGCTTTAAAGAAGGCTTTACAATGGCTCTTGAAAATCTAGACCAATACATTGAAATGCAATTTAAACTTCGTCAACAAAACAAAACAGACAATAAGGCAAGAGTTACAACCTACTTAAACTTTCCGGGCAACACCGAAGAAGCATTTTTGTTCTACAAATCGGTATTCAACACCGAGTTCGTAGGAAAAGGCATTCAGCGTTTTGGTGATATTCCTGCTGAATCTGGACACCCTCCAATAGCAGACGAAATAAAAAAAATGATATTACACGTAGAGCTTCCGATTGTAGGCGGACACATTTTAATGGGAACAGATGCACCAAAAGAAATGGGATTCTCATTGATTTCTGGAAATAATATGCACATCTGCATTGAGCCCGAAACAAGGGAAGAAGCTAAACGTATTTTTGATGACCTTTCAGTCGGTGGACACATTTCAATGCCATTAGCAGATATGTTCTTTGGGGCATATTTTGGTGAATTTAAAGACCAATATGGAATTAATTGGATGATTAATTTTAGAAAAATAGAAGAATAACGAAACCAATTTAAAAAGTATCAGAATGCATATGGTGTACCTCTGATATTCTAAAAGGTTTACTGGTTTTGAGGTGTTCCACAAACATTGTTTTGGTTTTATGTATATATTTGAAAGTAATACCCCCAAATATGTAATTAGCTTGTACTTCGTTTGATGCTGTTATTGGCATCAGGATGCATTTATGTAATGACTATTGAAAATAAAAGTACCGGTAGGTCATCCATACGTTGCAGGTACTATAAATTATAATTGAAAATACAATGTGGATACTACGAAAAAAAAGGGTGGATTTAAAAATACATCTATACGCGATTTCAGTACTGATTCTTTTGTCATCTTGCAAAGAATCCAAATCAACAGCTTATACGATTGCATATGCATCCAAAGAATCAGATAAGGCAGAAATTTATCTAACCGATAGGAAAGGGAATTCAAAAATTAAAATAACCAACGGCCCAGATGGTGGTGGCTACGCAGCTTGGTCCCCTGACGGAAAACGTATCGCTTTATATGCATATCATGATGGGGGCAAAACATGGTCTATTCACACAATGAATACTGATGGTACGAATAGGAAGCGATTAACGCATACAGAAAACAAATGGGATAGTTCGCCTACATGGTCTCCTGATGGAGAAAAAATTGCATTTGCAAGAGGTTACGCCGATACGGAAGAAATTTGGAGAGAAGAAATTTGGATTATGAATTCAGATGGTAGTGGACTTACTCAAATAAAGCCACTGCAAGGTGGTGGGCCTTATTTTACTCCATTCGGAAGAATACTCTTTCACTCTAAAACCCAGTTTAGTGAAATTTGCATAGCAGATATGGATGGTAGCAATATAATGAAGTTGACGAATAATACTGCTGAAGATTGGCATCCCGAGATTTCAAGTGATGGCAAGCAAATAGCTTTTATGTCGGATAGAGACGGAAATCGTGAAATATATATAATGAATAGCGATGGCTCCAATCAAAAACGATTAACATTTAATGCTGCTGATGAATTTTGGTACCCATCCTGGTCTCCCGATGGTTCTAAAATAATTTTTTCATCCTACGACGAGAATGAAGAAAAACATATCTATATGATGAATAAAGATGGTTCATCAGTAAAAAAAATTATAGCTAATGGCTCACAACCTTCATGGTTAAAAATACATAAATAACAGGGGTAGAGTAATAAGATGAAATGATGTAACACGTTGAAAGCGAAAAATAAAAAGGCCTGCAATAATAGCAATAAAGCATAGGCCTAACCAACATAATCAACCATCCACGAACACCTTAGCACCAATTAAAAAAATAAGAAATGATAGTTACTGCTGAACATAATGAACGTATAGCAAAAATGACCTTTGCATCGGTGTATCAGAATTACGTGACAAAGGTGGAGAAGAAGGGGAGAACAAAGGCAGAGTTAGATCAAGTAATAGCATGGTTAACAGGTTATGATGAGAAGAGACTGCAAGAATTTATGGATGCCAAGGCAACCTTTGATACCTTCTTTCAAAAAGCTGAATTGAATCCGAATGCCCATCTTATTAAAGGCGTCATATGCGGCTATCGCATAGAGGAGATTGATAATCCGTTAACGCAACGCGTACGATATTTAGACAAATTAGTAGATGGATTGGCCAAAGGTCGTAAAATGGAAAAAATACTCCGAATTGGATAAAAAACGGATGCTAACGCCGTGTAAAAAACCATAGCGAATAAAAGCTTTACGAGAAGTTTTCGTTTATGAGTAAAAACTCATCACGGTATTTTTAGGTATTGAATAGTGAATATAAGAGTACACCTTAAAGTAGAACGGTACTACAACTTAAATAAAAGGAGTTAAAAAAAAGAGGATTAAATTTAAAAGCTAAATAAACGATATGAAATTGTACACTTCAATTCCAAAAAGTCTAAAACCCTATTACCAAGCAGAATTGGAAAAATACCAAACTGCATACTCCAATGGAAATTTAAAAAGTGCTTGGACTCATTTGGAAAGAGCGCACATCATTGGTCAAAAATATCCTTACGCTCATACATTTGTGCATTGGAAAATGTTATACTTCGGAATAAAAATCAAAAGCGGAAAAGAAATTATCGGTCAAATTCCACGTCTTATTTTTGGAGGGGTAAAATCGTTTGTGGGAAAAATTCCAGTTGGAAACCCTGGCGGAGCGAATGTCCCACCTTTAAAACCATTTCCGATTGAAAAAGAATTGGAAGCTATTTTTGCCGAAGCCTGTATACCAATACACTAAAAATAAAAACCTTAGGGAGTTCTGTAGTAAAAACAATATTAAAAAAATTAGGCTAGAAGTATGAAAAAATTAGGGATGCTTATTTTGTGGATACAGTTTGTCTTAGTAGGAGCTGCACAAGAAAATCGAGTATTTACTATTGATAATTTTAGCGCACAATTTTTAAAGTACCATCCGATTCAAAAAGAGGATGTAAGCGATAAAAATTTTGAATTTGCTTTGTTGGTTATTTCACAAACCAAAAAAGCCCTACAAAAGAAGAAGAATACCTACAACGTAGCGGACTATTGGAATAAAGCTACCGCTTTTAGTACGCTCCATGAAACATCAGAAAATATTGAAGTTGCTTTTTTAAAAGCAAGCCAATCAGCCGGATTTTGTGAATATTTCAAAACTTTTGAAGGCGAAAAAAATCATTTCAATAAATATATTCCTAAGCGCTATGAAATAGAAAAAAACAAATGTACTAGTAACGATAACAGGGAAGAGCGGCTATTCAATAGCGCGGAGTATGCAGCCAACTACAATTTAGATGAAAAATTGGTCACCCTTATCGTTAAAATAGGTAATGCGGACCGTAGGTATAGAAATGACGATGTAGAGGCACATTTGTTTCAGCAATTAGAATTAGATCGGCAAAACCAAGTGATGATCGATTCGCTCTACCATAGTCATAACACCTATATTGGGAGAAGCCTAGTAGGCAAACAATTAGAAATTACCATGTGGGTGGTCATACAACACGCAACAGTAGCTATGATGGAAAAATACCTACCCATTATACAACAAGCCGTAGCCGAACAAGAATTGAATGTAACCCCACTTAAAATGCTTATCGATAGGTATTACGGGCTGCAATACGGGTATCAAATATTTGGCAGTCAAAGTGGTTTTGGTTTTGAATTAGCAGATGATAATAAGCGAAAAGAAATAGCATTAAAATACGGTATCGAATAAATAGGGTATCCAATGCTAAAGATGATATTTTTCTCTTTTTTTTAGTAAATGTGGTCTTCCGCAAGCGTTGCTTTGGTTTTATGTATATATTTGAAAGTAATACTCCCCTCACAAAAAATATTAGATTGTACTTCGTTTGCTATTGTATGGAATGATAGAAAATAATAGTACATATATCCAATTGTTAGGCACAATTTAAAAACAATCGTCACACATATGAAAACACATTTGAAATTAATGGCTTCTATTTTCTTGATTTTATGGACAGCGAATCAAATTAATGCACAAGACGCCACGCAGGCTCATAAGGATTCTTTAGATATCGTAGTGACTACATATTACGATTTGAACCTCAGAATATTTCAGGCGAATTCAACTATCGAGGATATAAATGAAACTTTTGACCTTTTTACAGATGACTTTACTTACGTTCATCCCAAATATGGAGGAACATATACTAGAGAGGACTTGTATAACGGATATGTACGAAATCAGAAAAATGGAGGATATGACGGAAAAGTAACGGATATTAAAATTGAAAATAAAATCATTGGACTCAATGCTGTAGTTGTGGAAAAACGATTTGTGGAAAAAAAAGACAACGGAATTCAAGATGGAAAACCCGAAATGACCCTTTTTGAGTTTAGAGATGGGAAAATCTCACGCATATTTGAATACTGGTAGTTGAATAAAACTGTGCCTAACAAAGCCTATAATTAATGCGGACTTGTGTCTTATTCATAAGGTCTGTGTATATTTATAATGTCGCTAAATCTGTTGGATTTAGCTTTGGACAGAACAAAAAACAAATCAAAACCAAAAGCTTTAGCTTAGCGCGTAGCTCGAAATCCGTCGGATTTCCGCACCGCACTAATCATAGCCTAGGCGTTAGGTGTAATTTAAAAAAAGCCTACTAGAACTAATAAAATTAGGGTATGGATAATATAATGATACATCCAATTTTAATTGAGCCATTACGGAATATTAATTTTTCCGACCGATATAAAAAACTATGTGGAAACAAGAAATATGACCCAGACCTTGTGCGCTTCGATTCATATCTAATTCCTTTACATTTTAAAGAGAGAGGATATGAGCTTAAGTATAACAAACGAGAAAAGTTCTACAGAATAAATAGTAAAATAAACGAATTTGACATAACTTTTAATTTGCTAATTCGAGATGGATATATTCAATTCGTATGGGACGTATTAAAAGAAAAGGAAAGGTTTGATTTGGGATACGGTATGTGGGAATCCATAGTAAGAAATATGGACCTAATTAATAGCGATAAGTTTGAAGGAAATAAAAAACCTCTTTTCATAAATAATGACGAACTAAAAAATGTACTAATGGAAGGTTTTAATATCCACGAAGACTTCTTGAAACAATTAGCTCTGATAAAATAAAACTACACCTAACACAACCTATAAACAATTCGGGCTTCGGGCTTAATTGAAAGGTTTGTGTATTTTTATTATGTCGCTAAATCTTATGGATTTAGCTTTGGAACAAAAAAAGAAAAAGTAAAAAAATAAGCTTTAGCTTCGTGCTAAGACGGAAACGAAAAGTTTCCTTACCATCGCACTACGCTTAGCTAAAACGTTAGTCAGAATCCTGTATAACACTCGATACTATCCGAATATTTAAAATGACCATTAACAAAAACATATTGCTGAACAACAAAGCAAACATAATTTACGGTGTAAGTTTAGCATTGCTTTTATTTTTTCTTAAATGGTTAGAACTTCGATTTATTATTTTTAATCATTCGT
>TARA_R110002033_G_scaffold1096_3_pt1 | contig 98038 bp, 76 predicted proteins | sample TARA_R110002033 | Tara Oceans TARA_R110002033 (sample SAMEA4397051) | marine metagenome | biome: Polar Biome; feature: [SRF] surface water layer (ENVO:00010504); material: water (ENVO:00002006), including particulate matter (ENVO:01000060) such as... | depth 5 m | reverse complement strand
TAATTGCGGTCTGTTCAATGCTCATGAAGCAAAGGTACTACACCAAAAAGTGAATATATGTGATAAGCTGTATTTATTGAATAATTTAGAAAAGGAATTCAAATTTACGTTGCCCTTTCATATGCTTCAGTGAGCCAGGTTTTAAGCTCGGCATCTACTTGGGTCGCATCTATCAATTGAACCCTGTGGGTACACATAGAGCCAAAAGGTCCAGATGATTCTAGTCGGTCAGTGGTAGGCTTGTCTTTAATTTTGATTCCGAGGTCGATTCTGGTTTTGGTAGCAGGTTTTATTAGTGCAAATTGTTTTTTGCGAATAATACTTACCGTTGTCTTCTTCGGAGTAATAGTAACATCATCACCTAAACTTTTTACTACGTTTAAAAATGCTTCGTAAATTGGTATTAGGTTTTCCTTGCCCTTATATTGTTGGTCGACCAAATCAGTCGGTGAATTGTTTTCCTCTTTGGACAAGGTGACTATGGTATTGGCGAAACCATGGGTAACACCGTACTCCTTTTTTAGAAAATTGATACCTTCAGAATGTTTGGTAAACGATTTCGTTTTTAAAACAGCTTTCCATTCGTTTAATGATTTGCCGGTTTTCTCGGGCATATTATCAATCATGGTTCGTAGTGCCTTTTCCATATTAATCCATTTAAATTCGGATAAATAAGTTACGATTTTTAAAATTTATTCTCAACCATAAAAACTTTTTCAGAAAGTGATGTTCAACAGATTTAGACCTCAATTTTTAAATCAGGATACTATCTCAATTTTTCCATTAATAGTGCAAGAGGTTAATACGGTATTGAAAATAGTTCCGAATTTTTCAATGTTTTTTTTGAGTAAGTTCAGGTTTATACTTTTGTCTTGACTATTAATTATTAATTCATAATTGATTTCATCCATTCTTGGAGGTTTTTCCAACCTAGTAGCGCTTATTTTTATTTCAGCAGATGTGTATTCAAAATTCATAAAGTCAGAGAAACGCTCTACATTTTTAAGAATACAAGCAGCAAGTGAACCTAAAAATAATTCTGCTGGATTGGGTAACGTATCCGATGATTCAGCAATAGTTCCAAAAGCAATTTCAGATTGTTTAATATGGAGGGCGGCATTTTGTTTTGAAGTCGAACTTGCGGAAATGGAATACTTCATTGGTATATTTTATGATTGACTATCAAGTTACCATATTTCTAAAAAAGAACGAATGAATTCTTTCTTAAATGGGATGATCAGAACTGTATAAAAATAATATAATCGGGTAAAACATTATCAATCTATCAATTTATGGCACATCAATTATTTTATGGACAAAAATTTGATGATTAGCTTCTTACAAAGCATACTTATGATTATAAGTGCTTATATTAGGTAAGACACAAATAAGACCGACCTATGGCGTTAAAAGTTGCAATTAAGCATAAGACAAAATATATTTATGATAGAAGCATAAACCTATCTCCACACATATTTAGATTGAGGCCTGCGCCACATAGTAGAACTCCGATAGAATCGTATTCAATAAAGATAAAACCAGAGAATCATTTCTTTAATTGGCAACAAGATCCTTTCGGTAATTATTTGGCACGAATCGTATTTCCAGAAAAGACTACAGAACTTTCGGTAGATGTTGAGATCATTGCTGATCTAAAAACGATTAATCCTTTTGATTTCTTTGTTGAAGAAGCTGTTGAAGAATTTCCTTTTACGTATTCCGAAGAATTAAAAAAGGAATTACTACCCTATTTAGAGAAGGTTGAAAGTGGTCCGCTTTTAAAAGAGTGGTTGGGTAAAATTGATTTGACACCTAAGCGTAGTATAGATTTTTTAATTGGTTTGAACAGCGATTTATACAATTTTTTGAACTATACCTTACGCATGGATCCAGGGGTACAGACCTGTGAAGAAACCTTAAGTAGTAAATTAGGCTCATGTAGAGATTATGCATGGTTGTTGGTGCAGACACTACGTCATTTAGGTTTGGCTTCACGTTTTGTTTCTGGATATTTAGTACAATTGAAGTCCGACGAAAAGTCATTAGATGGTCCATCGGGTCCTGAAGAAGATTTCACTGATTTACATGCGTGGGCAGAAGTGTATTTGCCAGGAGCAGGCTGGATCGGTTTAGACGCAACATCTGGTCTTTTGGCGGGTGAAGGTCACATACCTTTAGCATGTACACCCTCTTATGAAAGTGCAGCGCCTGTAAGTGGATTTTCTGATTTTGCCGAAACTACTTTTGAATTTGAAAATTCCGTTACCCGTATATTCGAATCTCCACGGGTTACCAAACCATATACTGAAGAGCAATGGAAAGCCATTTATGATTTAGGCTTTGTGGTAGAAGATGAATTACAGGCAAATGATGTACGATTAACCATGGGTGGTGAACCAACATTTGTTTCTGTAGACGATATGGAGTCGGGTGAGTGGAACACCGAGGCCGATGGTGAGCACAAACGTAAGTTGGCAAGTAAATTGTCTTTACAATTAATGGATGTGTTCGGTAAAGGTGGAGTCTTGCATCATGCCCAAGGAAAATGGTACCCTGGTGAACCATTACCCCGTTGGTTGATAGGAATTCATTGGCGTAAGGATGGAGAGCCAATTTGGAGAGAACCGAAATTATTGGCATCCTTTGCAGAAAAATATAAACTGCCTGTAAATATTACAGAAGCGTTCTTGAATACATTGGCTAAATTTTTAGGAGCAGATAATGAATCTGTCATACCTGCTTACGAAGATGCTTTTTACTTTTTATGGGAAGAAGGTAAATTGCCTATTGATGTAGATCCAAAAAAATATAATAAGAACGATACGCACCTGCGTCGTAAGTTGGGTGATATTTTAGAGCAAGGTATTGGCAAAGCTGTAGGTCATGTATTCCCTTTAGTGAAAAAAGAAGGCAGATGGATAACCAATCAATGGAAATTTAGAGGTAAACATTTATTGTTAACCCCTGGTAATTCATCTATAGGGCTTCGATTACCATTAGACTCTTTACCAAAAAACCCTGAAATTCCTTCTGAACCTACTGCCGAGCCAGAACTTTTTGAGAAACGACCTGATTTACCAGCCTATGGCATCGATTTAAAACGAAGAAGAAGAAGGAAAAATGCAACAAGAAATCTCAAAAATCAACCTTTTGTACGTACGGCGATTTGTGCAGAGGTTCGAGAAGATAAATTATACTTGTACCTACCCCCTTTAGATAGCGCAGAAGACTTTTTAGATTTGGTTGCGAGTATCGAGGCAACTGCTAAAAAACTGAAGACCCCAGTTATTTTAGAGGGGTACGAGCCGCCACGCGATAATCGATTAGAAGTATTGAAAGTTACGCCTGATCCTGGGGTTATTGAAATAAATGTTCATCCGGCAAACAACTGGCAAGAGCTAACCGACAATACATTGACGCTTTATGCCGAAGCTAAAAAAGCACGTTTAGGTACTGAGAAATTTATGCTAGATGGTAAGCATACCGGTACAGGAGGTGGAAATCACGTTACCTTGGGCGGGGTTTCTCCTGCAGACAGTCCGCTATTGCGTAATCCACAATTACTGCGAAGTTTATTGACCTTTTGGCAGCATCACCCTGGGTTATCGTATTTGTTTTCAGGAGCATTTATAGGGCCAACTAGTCAAGCGCCACGAGTCGACGAGACTAGATTAGAAAACTTGTATGAGTTAGAGATTGCATTTTCGCAAATACCCGACGATAAAGAAGTGCCATTTTGGTTGACGGATAGGTTGTTTCGTCATTTACTGACCGATATTACAGGAAACACACATAGGGCCGAATTTTGTATCGATAAATTATATTCCCCAGATTCTTCTTCAGGTAGATTGGGAATATTAGAACTTCGAGCATTCGATATGCCGCCACACGCACAAATGAGCTTAATGCAAATGTTGTTGGTGCGTACATTGGTATCTTGGTTTTGGAAAAATCCCTATAAGCATAAGTTGGTGCGTTGGGGTTCTGAACTACATGATAAATTTTTGTTAGAGCATTACGTAAAAGAAGATATAAAAGATATTGTTGGGCAATTAAACGATGCGGGTTATCCGTTTAAGTTAGATTGGTTCGACCCGTTTTTCGAATTCCGTTTTCCATTATATGGCATGGTAGAAATAAATGCGATGCAATTAGAACTTCGTATGGCCATAGAACCTTGGAATGTATTGGGTGAGGAAATGACTGGGCGAGGTACTTCGCGTTATGTAGATTCTTCATTAGAACGCATTCAGGTAAAACTTAACAATTTCATTTTAGAAAGGTATACGCTGACCTGTAACGGAATTAAAGTAGACCTTAGTCCGACCGGAACAAAAGGTGAATATGTAGCAGGTGTGCGCTTTAAAGCTTGGGACCCTTGGTCGGCGTTACATCCAACTATTGGTGTAGATACCCCATTGGTATTTGATATTGTAGATGATTGGAATCAAAAGTCTATTGGAGGATGTACTTATTTTGTGGCACACCCTGGCGGACTTTCCTATGATAATTATCCTATAAACAGTCTTGAGGCGGAATCACGAAGAATAAATAGGTTTTGGGATATTGGCTTGACCCAAGATGTAGAGACACCGAAAGAATTGGTCGCTACAACAAATTTTAAAGGTAGAATGGTAAAACCTAAGTCAGGTTCAAATACATTTGTGTATAAGGAAATGCCAGTCAATCCTGAATATCCACATGTAACCGATTTACGAAAAAAGTAATGCCAACAACGAAAACCAGCGGGTTTAATAATTATGATACCCAAAAGGGCAATGATGAAATGTATTCATTGAACAGTGGAATGAAGCCCTATTGGAATAAATTATTAACCGAATTTGACACTTTAGGAATAACAGGATTGACCGCCCGTCAAAAAGATATAGACTGGTTGTTATCAGAGAACGGTGTCACCTATAATGTATATAATGACCCAAAAGGGATGCACAGACCTTGGAACCTGAATGTGGTTCCTTTTATATTGCACCAAGATGAGTGGACAAAAGTAGAGGCAGGCTTAAAGCAAAGGGCAGAACTGCTCAATTTGGTTCTTAAAGATGTTTATGGCGAACGAAAGCTGATAAAAAATGGCATTGTGCCCTATGAAGTTATTTATGGTCACCGTGGTTTTCTAAGGCAATGTTCTGGTATGGAACTTAAATTAGAACAGTATCTATCCATTTATGCAGCAGATCTTTGTCGTGGTACAGATGGGCGATTGTGGGTAGTAAATGATCGTACAGAAGCACCTTCAGGTATGGGGTATGCATTGGAGAACAGATCTACTACAAGTAGAATTCTGTCAGATATGTACGCCGAAATGAAGGTAAAGCGATTGTCTGGCTTCTTTCAAGAATTCAATCAAATGCTTATTGATGCAGCACCAGGTAAAAAAGAGAATCCTACAATTGTAATATTAACTCCCGGTTCGCACAACGAAACGTATTTTGAGCATGCCTATATGGCTTCGTTCTTAGGCTACCCGTTAGTTCAGGGTAATGATTTGGTAGTGCGAGATGGTTTTCTGTGGATGAAATCATTGCAAGGTTTAAAGCAGATAGATGTAGTTTTACGTAGAGTAGACGATGCGTTTACAGATCCGTTAGAATTGCGTGAAGATTCCCATTTGGGCGTTGCCGGATTGCTAGATGTAGTACGAAGAAAAAATGTAGCTGTCATCAATCCTATTGGTAGCGGAGTAATTGAAAATCCAGGATTGATTCCTTTTATGCCTGCAATTGCAAAGTATTTTTTGGAGGAAGAATTAAAATTACCTCAGATTGCGTCGTGGTGGTGTGGGCAAGAGAAAGAAAGAAACTATGTGCTAGAGCATATATCTGAATTGGTAATAAAGAGAATAGATCGCACCAATAGAGAGAGTATATACTTTTGTGAGCAAATGAGCGCTAAAGAATTAGAAGAGCTTAAAAAAGTTATTATAGAGCGTCCTTATCGTTTTGTTGCGCAAGAGCGAATTAATTTTTCAACCGCACCTAATCTTTCCAAAGATAAACTAGAACCTAGAAATGTGGTCGCTAGATCATTTTGTATTGCATCAAAAGGTGAATATTCAGTTATGCCAGGCGGTTTGGTAAGAGTAGCACCCGATGGTGAAACCGTAAGAGTTTCAAACCAAAGAGGCGGTACAAGTAAAGATTTTTGGATTTTGGATGATGCAGAAATAAAAGAAGACAAAAACAGGCATTGGCAAAAGAAATCATCGATAGCTATTTCTGGTCTTGATGATCTGCCAAGTTTAACAGCCGAAAATTTATATTGGGCAGGTCGTTATGTAGGTCGTACATTGGTCAATGCACGATTTCTGCGTACGGTAATGCGCCAAATGGCAATAGTGCAGAACAGAGATGAAAAGCCAGATTCTGAAAAGCTTAAAGTACTGTTTAAAGCAGTTACTCAGTTAACGGGTACATACCCAGGTTTTGTAGAAAAGGATAAGAACGGTAATCTGGCAATGGACAATCCGTATGAAGAGATGCTATCCGTTATTTTAGATAAAAATAGAATAGGTAGTTTGGCACATACCATTAGTATGTTCAGTAATTCCTATTACTCCATTCGTAATCTTTGGTCATCAGACATGTGGCGTGTGTTTGAGAATATTCAAAAACTATGGAATGCCTTGGTAGAAGGTGAAGACCATTCAATCAATAAAATTTTAAAAGTGTTGAATCAATTAATTACCCGCTTAATTGCATTTATGGGATTGATTGAAGAAAGCATTATGGTACAACAAGGTTTGTTATTATACTTTATAGGCTTACAATTAGAGCAAAGCACTTTAAATATTACCAAATGCAGAGCCTTGTTGACTATAAAATATGATGAGCAGGTTGAGTATGATCTGCTGGAGTATTTATTGACCAGTCATGAAAGCTTAAATATTTATAGATACAGTTATCGCTCTCATATAGAGTTGGCACATGTGTTAGATTTGGTAGTGTTAGATTTAGATTATGCGCGATCGCTAACTTTTATGATCAATAGAATTCAAAAAGATATTGCACGTTTGCCACATTCTAAACATGACCATCAATTAAATAATTATCAAAAGTATATTTTCGAGGCATTTTCTAAGTTGAGGTTGGCAGAGTCTACAAAGTTGGCAATGACAAAATCAGAAACAGATTTTAAACGAGAAGAATTAGATACGCTTTTAGAGGAGCTTTCAGATTTGTTGTACAAGGCATCGCAGTCCATTTCCAATACCTATTTCAATCATACAGACAAGCAGACCCAATTGTTCACGCAGTCTTTTCCTATTTGATTATGATATTTAACGTTACACATATTACTAAGTACGATTATAATGCTCCTGTAAGCTATTGTCATAATATAGCAACGCTACGCCCAAGAGAATCTAAAGGGCAAGAGTTATTAGAATACAGTATTGATATTTCGCCAGATCCGGCAGAGATAAGTGAGCGAGTAGATTTCTTCGGTAATTATATTACCCGTTTTTCTATACAGACAGAGCATAGAACCTTAAAGGTTACTACTCGAAGTAAAATTAAAAGAGCGTATGCTCAATTTCAAGAATCTTTCAATAGTGATGCCTGTAAGAGTATAACGATGAACGATGCATTGGCAGCATTAAATGGCATGCACCCAGAAATTCTAGAGGCTAAGCAATATATTTTAGAATCAATATTTATACGACGTACAGATAAGGATATACGTGATTATGCCGAATTGTCTTTTAAAGGTGACCGTTCTGTATTTGATGCAGCTTACGAACTAATGCAACGAATTTATACCGATTTCGATTTCGATTCGGAGTTTTCTACTATTTCGACTCCCATAGAGGAAGTTATGAAAGAGAAAAAAGGAGTTTGTCAAGATTTTGCACAGATTGCCATTGCTTGTATTCGTTCTGTGGGTTTACCCGCACGATACATTAGTGGTTATATTGAAACCTTACCGCCACCGGGTAAGGTAAAATTAGTAGGTGCAGATGCATCGCATGCATGGTTCGCGATATTTATACCGGGTTTTGGCTGGGTAGATTTTGACCCTACAAACAACATGATTCCCAAAGACCAACACATTGTAGTTGGTTGGGGCAGGGACTATTATGATGTACCGCCTTTAAAAGGTGTGGTGTATGGCAGTGGTCAAAGTAAGTTAAAAGTATCGGTAGATATTGCTTCCGTATGATAAATTATATAGCTAGTTTATTGACTGTAAAACTAAAACCCGAAGAATTTTAAGATCAGATAAAAAACTGAAGGGTATAACAAACATCCAACCCCAGTATAAAATGTAGCTGTTAAAGCTCCATAAGGCACAAGCTTCTCGTCAGTTGCGGCCAAACCGGCTACTACACCACTCGTAGTACCTATAAGACCGCCGAATACAACTGCCGCATGCGGATTATCCAATTTTATTCTTTTTGCGATTACAGGTGTGATGATAGTTGTAAAAATTGTTTTAATAACACCCGTTGCTACACTTATAGCAATCACATCTGAACTGGCTCCTAATGCTGTACCGGTTACAGGTCCTACAATGTAGGTGCCTGCGCCCGCAGCAATGGTGGTCATGCTTACAGCATCGGTGTACCCCATGAAATAAGCAATGGTTGCACCTAAAGAAAAGGTCACGGTTACCCCAATAAATAGCGAAATAATACCTGCAAGTCCGGCCTGCTTAATTTTTGAAATATCGGCACTCATGGCTGTAGCTACAACAGCAAAATCTCGAAACATGGAACCGCCTAAAATTGCCATGCCAGCAAAAAGTGGAATATCGGCCATACCTTTTTTATTACCTGTAAATGCGAGCGCCAAACCAATGAGAATGGCAATGGCAACACCAGGTATTTTATTACGTAAGAGCTTTTTAGAAATTAAAAATGAAAACAGCATTACAAAACCAACAAAGAGAAAGGCAAATATGAGTCCGTTTTTAGCAATGACTTTATCAATGATTTCCATGCTTAGTTTTTAGGGCTAGTATCATTTTTACCGATTTTGGAAAGTACGGGTACAAGCATCATACATGCAAAAGTGGTTACAATGCCGGCAACGACAGCAACGAAGCCACCAGAGACGGCTGCTTTTACATTCAATGTTGCGGCCATTGCAACAATAATCGGAATATACATGGAACTCCAAAACAAGATGCCTTTCTCTGTCTCAGGAACTAACCATCCTTTTTTTCGAAGGTAAATACTAGATGCGATCAATAGAATCATCGCAAAGCCAACTCCTCCAATATCGCTATTAATGTTAATCAGTTTTCCTAAGAGATTCCCTAATAGTTTTCCAACTAAAAAACATGCTGCCAATAGTGCTACCCCGTAAATTTTCATTGGATAATTTTTTAAATAAACAGTTTTTTAATTTCGTTTTTGGTAACCTTACCCATAACATTTCTAGGTAAGTCATCTTGAAAAACAAACCTTCTAGGAGTTTTGTAAGCTGGTAATTTTTCTTGAATCCACGAGGTTAAATCATCGGTAGATAACTCTCCGAATTTTAAGATGATACTTGCACCAATAATTTCACCCCATTCTAAATCTGGAATACCAACTACGCCACAATCCTTAATATTCGGATGTGTGCGCAGTACTTCTTCAATTTCCAATGCCGAGATTTTATAACCCCCAGATTTAATAATGTCTACAGAGTTTCTACCTAAAATCTGATAGCTATCAATATCGAAAATGGCTATATCGCCAGATTTAAACCATCCGTCTTGCGTAAATGTCTCTGCCGTGGCATCTGGTTTCCCCCAATATTCTTTAAATACATTAGGCCCTTTAATTTGAATTTCTCCTTGTTCACCAACAGCAACAGCATTGTTATTTTCATCTGCAAGTCGAATAGATACCCCGTGTAATGGTTGGCCAATATGACCTGGTCTACGTGTGCCGTTGTATGGGTTACTAATTGCCATGCCCATTTCTGTCATTCCATAACGTTCCAATAATGTATGTCCGCTTATATCTTTCCATTCTTCTAAAACACTAACCGGCAATGCAGCAGATCCTGATACCATGAGCCTAAATTTGGACAAATGGTCGGAAATTGCTAATTGTTCATTTTGGGGAAGTTCGTTGAAGTAGGTGATTAATTTAAAATAAATGGTGGGTACTGCCATGAATACATTAACCGCGTCTTTCGAGAAAATATCAAATATAGCTTTCGGGCTAAATTTTGGTAAGAACTCACAACAGGCACCACTCCATAAGGCACAACTCAACATATTTATGATACCGTGTACGTGGTGCAGTGGTAAAACATTCAGCACATGGTCATTTTTGTTCCACTCCCAAGACGTTGTTAGCGCCGTAATTTGTGCTTCAATATTGGCATGAGTGGTTACCACACCTTTAGGTAGCCCAGTAGTGCCACTTGTATATAAGATAAGTGCTCTTCGGTCTAAGGTTATTGTGGGTAACTCACATTTTTTAGGAGTAATATCTGCATATTTTAGAAATTGAATATTGGTGCTTTTAAAAAGAGGCGAAAGCAATTCTTCGAATGCTTCGGTATAGATGACTGTAGTTGCTTTAGTGTCTTCTAGTACATATTGAATTGATGGTAAGGGATGCTTTTCGCATAAAGGAACTGCAATACCACCAGCTCTCCAAATTCCCCATTGAACGGCGGCATATGAAAAACTAGCAGGAACTAGAAATGCAATTCTAGCTTCGTTTAAATCTTTTTGGTCTTGTAGAAGATAAGCGGCAACGGATGCTGACTGCTCTAATAATCGATTGTATGTATAATTTTGGCCATCACTTTTAATGGCAATTCGTTCGCTGAACGAATTGGCTCTTTCAATTAATGTTATCATGGTTTATGGTTGCTTAAAAAATAGACTGCCAAACAAGGTAAGCACCAATTCTGAAAACGCCAAAATTGAAAGGATATTTACACATTCAAGAGTTTAATGTGATATTGATAAACTAGGGGTGAAATTTTGATGAGATTAATGATGTAGTTGTATTTTTTTATTAAAAAGGAATTGATGAAATTTAGAAAAACAACCTCGGCAGATAAGTATTTAGTCTCTTTGAATATTAGATAAAAGCCATACCTGCCAAATTGGTTAGTTCCCCCGAAATACCTCTTCAGCAGGATGGCCATAGTATTAAAAGTTATAGTTTATGTTTAGTGTTTAAATTTCTAGTTATTCGATTTCAAAACTAAGCGCATTTTGTAAAACGGAGTTACGGTTTTCCGTAAGAGTGATGTAAAAATTCTAATTTTATATTAGACCTAAATCTTTTACGATTGCCACAAGATGTATGGCATTGTTGGCATTGAACTGGATACGTAATTTATTAAGTCGTTTTTCTATAGAGCTTAGGCTGGCAGGTGAAATATTCTCTTTTCTATACAAAGCACTTATTTCATCTTGTGATAATCCTTTACTTAGATTGTCTAACAGGGATATATCATGGTCATCAATTTCTAATTCGTTTGCGCTGCTAAAAGCATTGGACACTTCAGGAGATAAGAAAGTTTTACCTTTAGCTATTTCGCTTATGGCGAGGCTTAAGTTTTTAAGTCCGTTTCTACTTTTACAAACATAGGCATCTATATTATGTTGATTGAATAGGGTTCTAACGGCTTGCAGTCTATCCTCTACAGAGTAAACGATTACCTTTAGATCGGGGAATTCTTCCTTTAACTTCTCCACCAAAGCGTGTCCAGAAGTGTACGTTTGTAATCTATGATCTACTTTGAAAGACAAATCAGAGACGACCAAATCATAAGGTTCTTGATTAAGATCAGCTCTTTTGATTTTTAAATACGCGTCATCGCAATATTGAACCTGATCAATATGTGAAACTCCTAACTCTGTCAGTAGGGTATGTACACCTTTATTGATGTCTTCCATATCCTCTGCGATTAAAACTTTTTTGAACATGCGCTAAATTATTATTGATGCCTTAAAGCCATCACCTTGCTTAGATTCAAAAATAATAGTTCCTTTTAAAGAAGCGATACGGGATTCCGTATGTTGAAGTCCATTTTTTTTAGAAAGATCACATCCCACTCCGTTATCACGGTAATTTATATGAATTTTTGATCCCACTTTTTTAAAGACCAAGGTTACAAAAGTCGCTTGACTATGTTTACGCATATTTGTCATTAACTCTTGTAATACCCTGTAAATAGCAGTTTTATTTAGTTCATGTATAGTGTTCCAAGGTATTTTAGACAGGTTACGGGTTATAACATTTACATTACCGTTTTTATAACCTAACAGCAAATCATTTAATTGAATGCCAAAATCTTGATTAAGGTCAATTGCGCTATTTTCTCTCGAAATATCTCTTGTTTTAGTATAAATTTTCTCCATTTCATCTATCAACTTGTTATCGATATTTGAATTATTCTCAAGAGAAGCCATTAGTTTATACACATCATTTGCAACTTCATCATGTACTTTTTTGGCAATTCTGGTTTCTGTCTTATAGATTTCTTCAATCTTCGCTTTTCTATATCTATTACGATATATAAAGTAGGAACCAATTAAAATTAGAAAAATGACAAAGGCTAACGATTGGTACGCTAGTCTTTTACGAGATTCAATTTCTTGAAGTAATTTACTGGCTTGTGTTTTTTTCTGTTCTTCAGCTACATTATATTTTAGAAAAGCATTTTTGTTTTCGGCAACTTGTTTGGCTTTTGCAATACTATCGGTCAATTTTCTATATTCATGAATAATTGGATTTTTATTCATATCCATAAGTTTAGAAATGGATTCAAGTTTAAAGGAATTACTATTGATTTTGTTAGATAAAGACAGCGCTTTTTCTGCATAAATAATTGCATTGGTAGTATCTTTTTTGTCTAAATAATACTCAGATAAGTGGGTATTACTAGCATGAAGACCAATGAGATCACTATTTTTTTCTCGTAGCGCTAAAGCACTCTGCAGATTTTCAAAAGCCTCTGGTAAATTAAGTTTAGATTGTATATACCCAAGGTTATCAATTATCAAAGATTTTTGGTTGTCGTTATTTAAATGCGAACGTTTATCATTCAGTAATGTATAAATGCCTAAGGCATTATTAAATTCTGATAGGTCTTTGAATATGTTTGCTTTATTGTTGAGAATAACAACACTATCATTTAGCTTGTGGGCAATGGCTAAAGCTTTGTCATAAGTTTTTATGGCTTCCGAAAAGTTATCTGAAGCTCTATAAATTCTACCAAGTTGATTGTAAAGACCAACTTTTGCATTAATCAGCGTATCTCCTGAAGTCATCGATTGTATAAGGTCTAGCGCTTCAACAATGTGGTTTTCACTATTAAAATTGTTTCCAATTTTGAATTCAGCAATAGATAATAACCTTAAATCATATATGGCGCTTAAGGTGTCGTTTGTTTTTAAATCAATCTGTTTTTTTTTGGTGAAGAATTGAATTCCAGAAGGAAGATCTAATGGTTCAGATGGGTTGGTAATGGCATTATGGTAATAGCGAATGGTGTCATTTGGTATTTGTGCTATAGAATAAAAAGGTAGTAGTGAAACCCAAATAAAGAGGAAAAATATATGGTTGGGAGATGGCACTTTTTTGTATTCCATTCCTCTAAAGTAAAAACAATTTGTGTATTTACATTTCTGATTTAAGTAATGTATCGTGTAAAATTTACATTAATTAAAGGCGTAAAGTTTATCTGTCTGATAGTTAAATAATTAGGTAGTTTTAATTTTGAACGGCAGTATTCTGTTTTGGTAATATAAAAACAAAAAGAGCACAAAATCTGGCGTAAAGCCATAGATTTTAATGCTCTTTTCCAACTAACAACTTAAATATGCACTTTTATAAGGCTACAGAGAATGAGTGTTTAATTCATTTATAGATGCCTTTATGCTTTATGACCGCATTTTTTTGATTTTGGCTAAGGTATCTTTAACCAAAGCTTCTAATCCTGCGTAATCTTTATTTGCTAAAATATCTTTACTGATAAGTTTAGATCCCATACCAACGCAAGTAACTCCAGAATCGAACCAAGCTTTAAGGTTGGCTTCATCTGTACTTACACCACCTGTTGGCATTATGCTTGTCCAAGGTTGAGGTCCTTTAATTCCTTTTACAAAACCAGGTCCGTAAAGGTCTCCAGGGAATAATTTTACAATTTCACAGCCCATTTCTTCGGCTTTGTTTATTTCCGTTAAAGAACCACAGCCAGGAGACCATAATACTTTTCTACGGTTACAAACAATTGCTATATCTTCTCTTAAAGAAGGTGTTACAATAAAATTTGCGCCAATAGACATATAGTATGAAGCAGCTGCAGCATCTGTAATTGATCCTACACCCATAATCATACCTGGAAGATTTTTAATTGCGTATTTGTTTAATTCAGAAAACACTTCAAAAGCGAAATCGCCACGAGCGGTAAATTCCATTAATCTTGCACCACCATCATAACAAGCTTGTAATATTTTTTTACCTAACTCTATATCTGGGTGGTAGAACAAAGGGACCATACCAGATTCCTTCATTACATTTGCTACTTCTATTCTTGAATATTGTGCCATTTGTATTTTTATTTCTCGGTTAAAATTTTGTTGAAATCGTATTCTGAAGGGTTGGGTACATATTTTTTTGCATCCTTGTAATCACCTTCGTTTACATAGAATAGGTTTTGGAAACATAACTCAGCTAATTCTGAATTAATATCTACCAAACGAGGTGCAATTTTGCCATTCTCATCTTGAATATCCGATAAGAATAGGGGCGTTATTTCCCCTCTAGAATTAGCGGTGACCATACAGCCACTTTTACCTTCGTTAAATAATTTTTTTACGCCTAGACCTAAAACCGTACATAGTGTAAGGTCAAAACCTATGGGCCTGCAACAGCGTAATTCGTAGCCCAGTTCAACCGGTCTACTTTTAATATCAATACCTAACTCCTTTAATTTTTTTTGAACTAGCATATTAAAAATATGCGCTTTACTAACATTCCCTAATTCTGGATGTCCGTGATCATCATAGGTAAAACTAATACCACATTTATCCAATTCAGATTCAGGCATATTATGAAAAACTCCTTCACTAATTAGAGCTACACCATAATGGATGTCTTCAATTTTACGTTTGATCATGGAAGAAATTACCATACGTACCACTTTATCAAAAGTGATAGAAGTACGGTTGAACATTTCAGGAATAATCATCATTGGAAAGTGGCAACTTGCTGCAATTCCAAATGCCAAATGCCCTGCGGAACGCCCCATAGTAGACATTACAAACCAGTTTTGGCTGGTACGTGCATCTTCATAAGTTGTATTGCCAATACGTACACCTTCATCCTTTGCTGAGTGAAAACCGAATGTTGGGTTTCTATCTGGTAAGGGTAAATCGTTATCAATGGTTTTGGGTACGTGAATATTAGCAATAGCTATTCCTTCTTTCTTTAAAAAACCAGTAATTCTGTTGGCAGTAGAAGCTGTGTCGTCACCACCTATACTTACCAACAGTTTTACATTATTATCAATAAACAGGTTAGTGTTTAGTTTTTCGTTTTTAGGTTTAAAACGGCTCATAATTAATGTTGAGCCACCCCTGCTAAAAATCCTATCTGCATGGAAAAAATCAAACTCCTTGATTTTAGGATTTTTATCGAATATTCCTTTAAAACCTTCATGAAGTCCTAATACTCTGTAGTCATCTTTTAAAAATGCTTTTGCAACGGTACTGATAACGGTATTTATACCTGGTGCAGGTCCGCCACCGCAAAGAATTAAAACAGATTTTTTAGACATATTTAGATTTTAAAGGATATTTTAAGTGTTATAATTGAGTTGAATTATCTAGCAACTCTACCAGAAGCATCACCACCCATTAGTTTCTCTACTTCAGAAACTGTTACTAGGTTGGCATCTCCTTTAATTGTATGCTTTAAACATGATGCAGCAACTGCGAAGTCCAATGCATTTTGGTCATCTTCTGGGTATTTTAATAATCCGTAGATCAAACCTCCCATGAAAGAATCTCCACCACCAACTCTATCAACGATATCTGTAATTTGGTATTGGCGTGTTTCGTACATTTTAGAACCGTCCCATAATACACCTGCCCATGTGTTGTGCGATGCAGAGATAGAACCTCTTAAAGTAGTAATTACCTTTTTAGCTTTAGGGAATTTCTTCATCATTTGCTTACATACAGATAAGAAAGCTTCCGCTTTAACATCGGCACCATCTTTATGAACATCCAATCCTTCTGGGTGAATTCCAAAATGCTTTTCAGCATCTTCTTCGTTCCCTAAAATAATATCGCAATACTCAGTTAAACCAGCCATTACTTTTTCTCTGTGAGCATCGTCACAGTATGTCCAAAGTTTAGCTCTATAATTTAAATCTGTAGAGATTGTAATTCCTTTTGCACTTGCAGCTTTAACAGCTTCTAAACAAACATCAGCGGCTCCTTGAGATATTGCTGGTGTAATACCTGTCCAATGAAACCATTCAACACCTTCAAAAACAGCGTCCCAATCGATCATTCCTGATTCAATTTCTGCAATTGCCGAATGTGCTCTGTCATAAACTACTTTACTACCTCTAGATACTGCTCCGGTTTCTAAGAAATAGATACCTAAACGGTCACCACCATAAACGATTTTATCTACTCCAACACCTCTTTTACGCATTTCCATCATCGCACATTCACCAATATCATTCTTTGGCAAACGTGTTACGAAATCTACAGGAACACCATAATTAGCTAAAGAAACCGCTACGTTAGATTCTCCACCACCGTATACGACATCAAAATTATTGGCTTGTGAAAATCTTAAAAATCCTTGAGGTGCTAAGCGAAGCATTATCTCCCCGAATGTTACTACTTTTTTCATGTTGACTATTAGTTAAATATGTAATAATTTATTGCTTGTTTAATCGATTAACCAATTAGGGTAAAAAATAACCAAAAAAGACATTTTTTGATTAAGTTAATTAAAGTCTTACTTTTGGTTAATCGATTAAACAAATATATATAAAGAAGTTGAATAAAAAAAGAACAACTTTAAAAGACATTGCTAATGTTTTAAGTATTTCTACCGCAGCTGTTTCCAAAGCTTTAAACGATGATGCGCGCATTAGCGTAAAAACCAAAAAAGCAGTTAAGCAAGTAGCCAAAGAATTAAATTATCAACCTAATCATTTAGCAAGTGCTCTTAGGAAAGGAAAAAGCAATTTAGTAGGGGTAATAGTGCCTAGGACTAATAGTAGTTTTTTCTCATCGGTGGTTGAAAACATGGAGGAGGTACTCAATAAAGCCGGGTATAATATTATTATAACACAATCTAACGAGTCTTTTGAAAAGGAATGTAAGAATATTGATGCCCTATTGTATACCCAGGTAGATGGAATTATTGCATCTATGGCGAATGAGACGGTCGATTTATCTTATTATGAAAAAATAAAATCTTATGGAATTCCGCTAATTCTTTTTGATAGGGGGGAGAATGATTTAAATGTGGATTATGTTGGTATCGATGATTATAAAAGTAGTCATATGATTGTTGATCATCTAGTATCACAAGGTTGTAAACGTATAGCACATATTGGCGGATATAGAAGAACGCGAATTTTTAATAACAGAATAAGGGGTTATATCGATGCGATAAAAAAGCACGACTTGCCACATGATGATGAGTTATTGATAGAAAGTAGTTTGACTTTAGAAGATGGAAGGCAACAAATAGAAAAATTGTTGGCGTTAAAAAATAGACCAGATGCGGTTTATGTAGCAAGTGATTATGCCGCTTTGGGTTCTCTACAAGTTTTAAAGGAAAAAGGAATAAAAGTACCCGAAGAAATAAAATTGGTGGGGTTTGGAAATGAGCCGTTCACTTCTTTAGTTACTCCTTCAATTACTAGTATTAATCAACATAGTGAGCAAATAGGTAAGCTGGCCGCTGAAACTTTTTTAGGGTATTTAGAAAGGGATGTTGTTGTACAATCTTTGAATAAAATAATACTAGATTCAGAATTAATAGTTAGAAGTTCATCTGAATAAAAAAAGCGTTATTGTAATTACAATAACGCTTTTTTAGTATGTATATAAAGAATTTAATCTAGATTCCTAAAGCTTGACCACCACCAATTTGGATAGTTTCTGCTGTAATGAAAGCTGCATCTTTACCTGCAAGGAAAGAAACAACACCAGCAACATCACTAGGTTGACCTAATCTACCTAACATAATGTTATTTGCCCAAGAAGCGAAAACTTCTGGTTTAGTAGCTTTAATCTGTGCATGGAATGGAGTATCAATTGTACCAGGAGATACTGCATTAACTCTAATACCATATTCTGCAAGATCTTTAGCTAAAGCTCTAGTAATAGCATTAACACCTGCTTTAGATGTACCATATATACCTGCACCTGGTCCACCTGCGGTCCATGCTGCATTAGATGTATAATTGATTATAGATGGGTGTTCACCTTTTTTAAGATAAGGGATCGCTGCTCTTGATGCAAAGAATGTAGAATCAAGGTTTAATGCCATTACCGATCTGTAAAATTCAGTAGTCATCTCTTCGAATCTTGATCTACCTCCTAATCCACCAGCATTGTTCACTAGCGTATCAATTTTACCGTATTTATCACCAATTGCTTTAATGTTTTTGGTTACAGCTTCTTCATTAGTAACGTCAAAACCTAAATATTCTGCAGTAATACCTTCTGCGGTCAATTCTTTTACTCTTTTGGCGCCAGCTTCGTCATCTATACCATTTAAGATAACTGTAAAACCGTCTTGTCCTAATCTTTTAGCAACTTCAAAACCGATTCCTCCAGTTGCTCCTGTAATTACTGCTACTTTTCCTTCTGTACTCATAATTATTTAATTGTTATTCTGATTCAACTTCTACTGGTCTAATTTTTTTAATCAATACATAAATGGACAGCACAGCCATTGGGGCTAATACTGCTATTACAATAAATGCCGGAGTGTATGATACCTGCGCAATCATTGGAATTAAAGAGTTCATAATGATTACCGATACAGCGGCAACCGTGCCTGCTAAACCTGCAAGGGTTCCTACAGATGGGCCTCTAAAGAGGTCACTTGATATAGTTTGTATGTTACCAATGGCAAATTGAAAGCCAAAAAGAACAACAGCAACTATATAAATAAATGTCATTGGGTTATTTTCATTAACTAAGAAAATGATTCCGAGTAGACCTAGGAATATTAAGACACCGCCAATAGTTATAGTAATTTTTCTAGCGGCATCTACAGATTTGGTTTCCATTAATTTTCCACTGTACCAACCTCCAATAATACTACCAGCCATTCCACCTAAATAAGAAATCCAAATGGTCGATCCTATTTCTTCAACGCTAAAGCCGAATTCAGAATTCAAGTAAAGTGGCATCCAACCTACAAATAGCCACCATATAGGTTCTATAAAAAATCTAGATGCTAATACACCCCAAGATTCTTTATAACTTAATATTTGACCAACAGATAGTCCCTTTTCATCATCATCTTTATCTAAATCTACAATTCTATCGCTATTAATAAATTTTAGCTCTTCCTCTGTAATCCAAGGGTGTTTTCCTGGTTTAGATTTATTAATGAACAACCATGGAATTACCCATATTAAACCTACTAAACCAATGATTATAAATGTCATTCGCCATCCAAAATGCCCATAAAGGAAAGCAATTAATAGTGGAGCTATTACACTACCTAAAGATGCTCCTGCATTAAATATACCTTGAGCTATTGCACGTTGTTTTACAGGAAACCATTCTCCATTACTTTTTACGGCTCCCGGCCAATTACCTGCCTCACCTAAACCTAAAAGGGCTCTAAATAAAGTAAGTGAAATAAGTCCTCTAGCAAAAGCATGAAATACAGATGCTACTGACCAAACAACAATTGATACAACGAACCCCATTCTTGTACCAATAATGTCATAAAGTTTACCTGAAAGAAATTTACCTATGGCGTAGGTGCCCATAAAAATACTAAGCATTATTCCGTAGTCAGATTCGTCCATACCCAAATCTTTGCCCATTTCTGGCCACATGACACCGAAAGCTGTTCTATCGATATAATTGATTACTGTAGCCAAGCAAATCAATGTGATAATCCACCATCTTAAACCTTTAACTTTCATAATAATTTGTTCTTTTTGGTTAGTGCTTGGTTATAAATTTTTTAAAGGAAAGCCTTTTATATATTGTAACAATATTGATAAAGAGCATTGAAATGTACTTTCATCATCTGTTTTGCTTCCTGTGTATTTTGTCTTTTTATAGCGTCAAAAATATCTTGATGCTCTTTTATTCCTTTTAAGCTTTGATCCTTGTCACAAACATGATATTTTTCAAAATTGTTTATGATCTCTGGTGTAATAATTAGCATCATTCTATTGATAGTGCTATTTCTACAAGCTTGGGCAATTGCTAAATGAAAAAGTAAATCTTCTTGAACAGCATCTTCATTATTCAATACCTTTTCTTTGTAAGCATCTAATGCCGCTTCCATTTTTACTAAATCTGCATCTGTTCTTCTTTGTGCAGCTAGTCGTACTGTTTTTAGTTCTAATAAGATTCTTGTTTCCACCAATGATTTAAAATCTGGGTCTTCTAGTCCAAGAATATCATCCATCATACCGTTCATTGCTACTTGACCAATGTCCGCTACGAATGTTCCACTTTGTGGTTTAGATTTTAGGATTCCGTAGAATTCTAATTTCTGAATTGATTCGCGTACATTTCCTCTACTTACATTAAATCGTTCTGATAACATACGCTCTGAAGGTAATTTATCTCCAGGCTCAAGATTTTTGTTATTGATTAAATCTCGAATTTTAGCGATAATATCATTATGAAGATCTTTATGTTCGGATTTAGTAAGGATTTGTAGCTTCATATTTCACATTTTGTTATTTCAAAAAATTGGTTAACCAGATTGGTTTTTCAAATTTATAAAAATAACCTCGTTATTAATTATTTCAAGTACTTAATGTTAGATACTTATTCTAAAAGATTTGCTGGCTCGCTTAACAAGCCAGCAATCTTAACAACTAACTCAAACAACTCTCTTTTAATTAACTTATATATTATTTAGTACCCTGGGTTCTGTGTAAGGTTAGGGTTTCTTTCTAATTCGTCTTCAGGTAATGGAAGTAAATAATCATCTTCAGAGAAAAATGGCTTTTCACCTTCTAATCCAGATGCTCCAAATACTTCGTTTCCTATTTTTCTTCTAGCAATATCGTACCATCTTATTCCTTCAAAAGCAAACTCTAATCTTCTTTCTTCTAAGATGTCGTCAATTGTAACGGTTCCTGTAAGGTCCGCAGGAACAGCACTTGGTTCAAAAGTTACAGGAACACCTGCCCCAGTTTGAGTTTCTCCACCCATTCTAGCTCTTGCTCTAACCTGGTTGATATAGTTAAGGGCAGTTGCGTTGTCTCCTAGTTCTACTGCTGCTTCCGCTGCGATCAATAATACTTCTGCATAACGGATCATAGAATAGTTATGGCTAGTTGCTCTAGCGTTTGCACGAGCAAATGGTCCAGGAAAACGTGTGTATTTTGCAACGTAAGGGTTGTTCTTGGCAAATTCGTGACCACTGATGTCAAATTGAGTGTAGTCAACAACTGTACCTCCAATAGATACTTCGTCGTCCATACTAACAGCTCTTCTGTAATCACCTGCATCCCATGTTGTATAAACTTCTAAAGTTGGTACGGCTACAGACCATCCTCCTCCTAAGTTTCTATCGTCTCCTCTGATACCGGTCATAGGAGCTGTTTGGTCATAAGCATTATCATCAGCTTCGAAATTATTGTAGTCTAATGCAAAAATCGGTTCAAGAGATGCATCTATGGCATCGGCATTAAATAGGTTTTGAAAGTTAGACTCTAATGCTAAATTATAAGTTCCTGCATTATCAATAACTTCTTGAGCTTCGTCAAAAGAGTTTTGCCATTGTTCTAATGTCAAATAAACTAAAGCTAGATAAGAACTAGCTGCCGCTTTCGAAGGGGTAGCTCTTGAAGTTACCGTTGCTGGTAACCATGTTTTTGCATACTCTAAATCTGAAATTATATTTTCATATACTTCTGCAGCTGGAGTTCTACTTATAGAGGTAGCGGCATCAAAATCAGTTACTGGAGCATCGATATAAGGAACATCTCCAAAAAGGCGTACTAAGTGAAAATAGTAGAACGCTCTTGCAAAATAAGCTTGAGCTGTTATAGGATTTTTTATGGAATCATCTACATCTACATCTTCAGCCCCAGCAATTGCAGCGTTGGCAGCAGCAATACCTTGATAGGTTCTTGGCCAAAATTCACTTATCATACCATTGCTGGCAAGAGTAGTAAACTCGTTCATTTCAACCCTTCTTGTTTCATTAGAAGCAAGACTAACCATGTCTGAACGCAACATTAACGCAATTGACAATTTTCTACCCCAAAACTTCTCGTTGATAGCATGAGTTAAAGAACCATCTACCGCTGTTTGTATATTTGCAGGAGTTTCAAAGAAACCTTCAGCAGACAATATACCTACAGGCTCTTCTTCTAAATCTGAACAGCCCATTATTGATAACCCTACCAATAACAGTAATAATTTATATATTTTCATTTTTCTTATTTTAAATTAATTCTTTATTAAAACTTTAAATTAAGGCTCATAGTAACAGTTCTTACCGTTGGGTAGTTACCAAAGTCAAAACCTTGAGCGGTATTAGATGAAGTGTTATTGTTGCCACCAGAACCATAGTAACTTACTTCAGGATCTAAGCCAGAATAGTTTGTAAAGGTTAATAGGTTTTGGCCACTTAAAGATAATCTAAGGTTATCAAGACCTAATTTTTCTGTAATATCTGAAGGTACTGTGTAACCTAAAGAAATATTTTTAAGTCTAACATAACTACCATCTTCTATAAAACGAGAAGAAATTTCTCTGTTACTGTTGTTACCAACACGCGGAGTGTTTGTGTCTGTATTTGTTGGAGTCCATGCACTATTATAGTAAGCTCTAGTAGTATTTGCATCTCCATTCGTTAACTGAACATTGGTCAAGTTAAAGATATCTCCGCCTTGAGAACCTTGAAGAAATATACTTAAATCTAAATTTTTGTAGCTAATGTTATTAGTGAAGCCCCATGTAAAATCAGGATTAGGATTTCCTATCGTTGTTCTATCTGCTTCTGTAATATCACCACTTCCATCAATATCGGCGAATAATGGATCACCTGCTACACCACCTGATAAGGTTTGTGTACCTGCAGGAGCTGTACCGCCTTGATAAACACCAGCATATTCATAACCCCAGAAAAGACCAACTTCTTCACCAACTCTTAAAACATAACTTCTGTCATGACTAAAATAACTTGGCGTAGCATCGAAAAACAAATCTGCATCATTAACTAAGCTAACTACTTCATTTTTATTGAATGCAATATTGAAATCGGTTGTCCATCTAAAATCTTCTTTAAGAATGTTTTTTGTACTTAAAGCAATTTCAAGTCCTCTGTTGTTTATTTCGCCAACATTGGCTAAAATATCGTCACCAGAGAAACCTAAATATTCTGTGATACTGTTATCCGTTAAAATCAAATCTTTAGTATCTATGTTGTAGTAATCCAAGGATACAGATACCCTATTATTAATAAGACCTAAATCAATACCAAAGTTTGTTTGGTATGAAGATTCCCATTTCAGATTAGGATTTTCAGGTTGTTCTGGAGTTACAGCACTAACAGTTTGTCCGTTGCTTGAAGCATAAAGCGTCTCAAGTCTTGATAAAGATTCGTAAGCACCAATTGAAGGGTTACCAGTAACACCGTAACTAGCTCTAAATTTCAAATTAGAAATAGCCTTGCTGTCTTTAAGAAAGTTTTCATTAGAAACTTTCCAACCTAAAGCGGCAGAAGGGAAAAGAGCATATTTTTCATTAGCCGAAAAGTTTGATGCACCATCTCTTCTTATAGTTGCGGTCAATAAATATTTATCATCGAAGTCATAATTAAATCTACCAAACTGAGATTGAATTTCTACATCTGATTTTGAAGAACTTGGTTGTAAGATATTTGTTGCGGAACCTAAACCATAGTAAGAAAAACCATCTGAGATGAAACCGGTAGCTTCAGAGAAAAAGTTTTCATTAACGGTTTTTTGGTAAGAATATCCTCCTAATAAAGTTAAATTACTTTTACCGAATTCTTTAGTGTAAGTCAAATAGTTTTCACTTAAAACACTTGTTTCTCTATTAGTATCTACTATTGCTCTTCCGCTTTCCCCACCTGCAGTCTGGGTTAATAATGATGGTAAGAAGATACCTCTAGTTTGATTTTCTGTACTTAAACCAAAAGTAGTTTTAAAACTAAGACCTTCTAAGATTTCATAATTAGCATATAAATTAGCTCTGAAATTATCAGTTTTTGTTTCATCGATTCTTTCTGTTGCAACAGCAAATGGGTTGTCAACAGGGTCACCTACAGTATTACCAAATGTATAGGTTCCATCTGCATTATAAACTGGTTGATCAGGTGCATATCTTAAAGCTAAAGTAATTACGTCATCTCCACCAGCAGAAACTGAACCGTTAGATTGTGTTGCAGAACCATTTTTAATGCCTCTACTTCCAAAAAGGTTCATTCCTAACTTTAATTTATCTGTTACTTGAGCGTCGATGTTAGATAAGAAAGTTAATCTTTCAAAATCAGAACCGATTATAATACCATCTTGTTTAAAGTAGTTGGCAGAAGCATAGAAATTAATTTTCTCGCTACCACCTGAAAATGATACTTGGTTATTAGATGTGCTACCTGATCTGTAGATTAAATCTTGCCAGTCAGTATTAGCAGGTCCTTGAGCATATGGCGTAGAAACACCATTGTTAGTTCTAATTTGATTTTGATAATCGGCAAATTCACTAGCATTCAACAAATCTAATCTGTTAGATATATTTTGAATTGCGTAAGTGGTGTTAGCTTCAATTGATAATTTTCCGCTTCTACCTTTTTTAGTTGTTACAAGTATAACACCATTTGAGCCTCTTGATCCGTATATAGCAGTCGCCGATGCATCTTTTAAAACTTCCATTGACTCAATGTCATTAGCCTGTGGCATAGAAGCACCTACAAAACCATCTACAACAACAAGCGGAGAGCTACTTGCATTAATAGAAGTATTACCTCTAATTTTTATACTGATTGGAGCGCCTGGTTCACCACCGTTGTTGGATTGTACTACAACACCCGCTGCACGACCTTGTAGGGCTTGAGCAGCATCTAACACAGGATATGCGTTCAATTCTTCAGATTTAACTGAAGAGACGGAACCGGTAATGTCACTCTTTTTCTGAGAACCGTAACCTACAACAACAACTTCTTCAAGTTGGCTAGCGTCTTCAGCAAGAACAACGTTTAAAGTTTGTTGACCGGTAATGGCTACTTCTTTTTTTGCATAACCAATAGAAGAAAATTCTAAAACATCACCGTTAGAAACTGTAATTGAAAAATTACCGTCAAAATCGGTAGAAGTACCTGTAGTTGTGTTTTGGATAACAACGTTAGCTCCTGGAACGGGCATATTTGTTTCGTCCAGTACCGTACCAGTTAAGGTGTAGCCGTCTTGTGCGAATAATGATATGTTGAGTAACAATACCATCATTAATACTAATTTCGTTTTTAAATTCATTTGTAGTCTTGTTATGTTAATTTAAGTTCGACTTATTAAAGTCTGATTAAAGCATTCTAAAATGAAACTTTGAGTAAAACTTCATTTTTACATCTGTTATGTTCTTTTCAAGTTGTTAAACTCTTGCTTAAGGAAAAAACATGAACAGCAAATAATACATGTTGTAATTAATCTTCTCCATTTAAATGAGAAGTAATGTTGTAAATGTGTTAATCTGATTTTTTTGTCATTGAGTTTAAGTGAAATTTAAGTTCGATTTTAATTTAAGGAATGATGACTCATTTTTGGTTTTCCAAACTGGTTATCCAATTTGGTTTACCAAATATATGTTATTTAATCGTTAAAAAAAGAGAAATTTGCATTTTAACAACTTTAGAGTCGCTATAATTTTTGAAATATTCTTTTAACCCTATAAATTATTGAGGATATAGCAGTTTGTTAACAAATAAGGCTTTTTTAATTTTCTCAAATATGCTCTTATTTGGAGGGGGTTTTAGTCGTAAAATCACTAAATTTGAATGGTTTTCCTCTCTAATTTTTCAATTATTTTTTAAGAATAGATAGTATTCAATGAATTCAAACTTTTGATATTCATTGGGTTCTGATAATTTTATTGAACAATAAGCATTGTATTATGAAGAACAATTTTGAGCAATACGCATATATACCATTAAAACAATATTCTAATAGGGTTTGGCGTACTTATGAAGGTGGCGCATTAATAGATAAGTGGAAACAAGTGACTCCAGAAGTGGATGGCAGTATGCCAGAAGAGTGGATTATGTCTACCGTTACGGCACGAGGAAATGGAAGACCTGCGAATGAAGGGTTGTCTTTGGTTGAAACACCGTCGGGCACACATTCGTTAAAAGAATTAGTGGCTTCTAACAAAGAATTATACTTAGGAAAAGCTTTAGCTGATAAATTTGGCACTACTGGTGTGCTCATTAAAATGCTTGATTCTAAAGAGCGATTAACCATTCAAGTACACCCAGATAAAGATTATGCCCGCACTATGCTTAACTCGGCTTTCGGTAAAACTGAATCTTGGTATGTTTTGAACAAGCGCGAGGTAAATGGCGAAAAAAGTGTCATTTACATGGGCTTTAAGGAAGGAGTTACAAAAGAACAATGGGAAACCCTATTTGTAAATCAAGATATTGAAGGTATGTTGGGGTGCTTACATAAAATAGAAGTAAACCCTGGTGATGCGTATATGATTTATGGTGGTGTGCCGCATGCTATTGGTAGTGGTTGTTTTTTAATGGAAGTTCAAGAACCTACGGATTATACCATGCGTGTGGAAAAGATTACACCTGCAGGTCTAGAAATCTCCGATGAACTGATACATCAGGGAGTAGGAGAACAAAATATGTTAGACTGTTTTCATTATGATGGCTGTTCTTACGAGGAAGCCTTGAAAAGATGGAAGGTATCTCCAAAAACATTAGATTCTTCTGATACCCATACCCTAAATACCATATTTAACGAGACACACACAGATTGCTTTGGTTTAAGCGAATTGGATCTGAACGGAGAACATTCAATCAAAGCCAATGGTAGCTTTTTTGTTGCGGTAATTTATTTTGGTGAGGGTAGCATTACATGTGGGGGAAAAGAATATAGTTTTTCTCAAGGTGATGAAATATTCTTCTCCGCGGCAATAGATGAGGTTGTTTTTACCTCCAAAATTGAATCGAAGATATTACTTTGTTATCCTCCTAAGTAAGATTAGATAAAATCAATAAATCCGTTTAAGGCAACGTATAGCATATAGCAGTTGAATATAAAAGTAGCACCTAAAGCCAGGTTCATCCAAAGACCTATTTTATGTTCTTTCATAATGCTCTCTTTGTTTAGAAGGATAAGTAAAAAGAGTGTAATTAAAGGCATTACGAACGGACTCAATGCTTGAGAGGCTATTAGGATCCAAACTGGTTTTCCTCCTAAAATAGGAACGATTAAACCAGATAGTGCTACTAAAACTACTATACCCTTATATAGTGGTTTTTTCATATCGCGCTCAGTGTCTGTATAGTCTGCGATCAGCCAAGGGAATAATAATAGGTTGGGGAAGATTGATGATAATCCTGCGCCAATAATTCCCAAGGTAAATAGGGTAAGGGCAAAATCTCCTGCCCATGGTCCTAAAGCATGCATCATATCAGTAGCATCATCTACAGGAGCACCTTTAAAGTAAAGCGTGCCAGTTGCACTGATCATAATGGCAAGACTAATTAAAAACGTCATTACCATTGAAGACATGGCATCTTTGTTCTCTGTCTTTAAATCTTTTAAGCCCCAGTTTTGTTCTTGAACCAAAATACTTCTAGAAGCTAAGCAAACACCCGCCATAGTAGTACCTACTATTCCGGCAATTACTAATCCGTTATTATCGCCTTTAGGTAATTCTGGGAAGAACTCGGAAATAGAAGTGCCAGCTTCCTGTACCACCATAAAACTAGTAATGATAAAAGCCAGTGCCATAAAGCCAACCATAATACTCATTGCCTTTATGAAATTTTCGTGCTTACCGGTCCAAAAAAGACCAATAAGTAATGCGATGAAAAAGATAGAAACAATAGGTTTGTTAAGAAATGAAACGGAGGTTTTTACTGAAATCCATTCCATAGTTACTTCGGCAACAACACCCATAACACCTATGCATGAAGAAACTATTGATACCAGTAATGCGGTGATAATGAAAATGGTGAGCGGTTTTCCAAAAGCTTTTTTAAAATTGAGCATTAGGGTATCTCCAGAAACGATGGTCAACTTACTAATTGACACCAATAAGAAGTATGTGAAAAAGCAAGAGAGTAGAAGTGCCCATGAAAGGCTAAGCCCATACTTAGCACCAGAAACTACCATAGAGGTTACACTACCTGTGCCTACAACATAGCCGATAATAAAAAATGCTGGACCAAAATTCTTAAGACTCCTTTTAAATTTTCCTGTAATGGATATATTTTCCGTTGTCATAATCTGGTTCAGCATTTAAAATGTGATTAAAATAATATTTACTTCATGAAATATTTTCGAATTGAAATACAACCATTAAAATTATAATAATGATTGATGGTTATCTATTCTTTATCTCCGAAATAAGATACCGCACCTCCGCTTAAGAAATCTTCTCTTACAGGGCTAAAAGTGTCAATTAGCATACCTTCTTCTAAGCAAACGGCACTATGTAATAAATTAGGTTCTATATAAACTCCGTCACCTGCTTCTACAATTTGCTTTACCCCATCAATTTCAAATTCAAATTTTCCTGAAACACAATAAGTCGCCTGAGTATGAAAATGTTGATGTGGCGCACCTAATGCTCCTTTGTCAAATTTTACTTTCACCATCATGATTTGATTATCGTAACCTAAAAACTTTCGTGATACACCTCCTCCAAGTTTTTCCCATTCCATATCTTTTGAAATGACGTACTTTTCACTAAATCGCTTCATTTTTTTATTGTTTTAATATTAGTTTAATTGTAATAATAAGAACCCGTCCAAGTGTAATCCTTATCGTTTATTTTCAAAAGATGTTTCGCTTCTTTAGAAGCATTATTATTTGCTAGAATAAGCAATTTACTATTTCCATTTATGGTAGTAATTGAAATAGCTGTATAATCTACTGTATCTAAAATCACTTTTAAATCTGTAATGTTACTTTTAGAGTTCACCGCAGATTCTGAGACAGGACTATAGCTGCCATGTGCTTCTATCGCCGAAACAAACAGCGTGTTTTTAGAATCCTTTCTACGAATAATAAAGCCGGCTTCTCTTCTTAAATTAAATTCTGGGTCGTTAGCTCCTATTCTTACAAACCGTAGTTCATCATCTTTTAAAGTTGCAGATGTTAAGGTGTAGAACCTCCCTTTTTCTAACCAACTTAATTTGGTGTTCTCGTCTGTTGTATTAGCACAACCTTCTGACCATAAATGTTGATATCCATTGTCTTTTCCTAAAGGTTCTAGCGTTTTAGGAACTTCATATTCAAAATTTGTGTTCAATACTTGCCCCATGAAATAAAAGGGTAAATCGTATTGATTTGTGCTGTCAGATTTGACTTTAAGAATATCTAGCATGAATGGCTTTTCAAAACTTTCGTCTTTGATAATAGCCATAGTTCTATGCATTTCCGTCCCTGGATACGCATTTGTTTCCTTTGCACTTACTAATTGAACGTTGACATTAGAAACATCAAAAAGATATAAATCTGGATGATACTTACTTCCAATATCATATTTACCTTGGTAGTGAGACTTCTCATTCTGCACTAGTGTGTTATGGGCAATGGTTTGTTTTGCCCAAGTTTTATTTTCCTTTAAATAGTTACCGCCACCTTTTTGCTCAATATTTACAAAACGGGCTAAACCGTAATCTTGTAGTACTTCATCTCCATTATCGTAGAATGAATAGGACAACTTATCATAATGACCATGACTTGATCCTTGCGAAGCATATTTAAAAACAAGCTCTAAATCTTCACTACGTAAAATACCAACTCCACCCTGGGTACCATCTGGTCCATCAGATAGGTTAATTGATTTTTTATCGAATGGTTTGGCTTCCCCATTTTTAACTCCGAGCGCAACTGCTAAGCCAGAATCGTCTAATAAGACCTTATTTTGTTTTTCAGCGATACTTAACAAGCCTGGATCTTGATTCCCGAAATAATAAGAAATATCTACCGCTGTAACTAAAGCATCGTTATAGTATGACATCCCTTTTTGTCCGTCGTTTAGTGGAAAGAAATCGCCATCGGCATCAGATAAATTAATGAGTGCATTAATTGATTTTAAAAGGACACCATCTTTGTACTCAAATATTTTTAATTCAGGTTTTACGTTGTGTAATCCTTCAGCAAAAATTAAAAAAGGATACATGGCATAACGTTGGTAATAAGGACCTTCATTATAATATCCATCAGGAGAAAATGGCTCTTCTATATTCGCTAAGAAACCTGCTTTTCCATCTTTATTCAAAAAACCACCATCGTCATCTTTAGCGGTTTTATCTAAATTCACCCCTTTAATACCATATAGCGCACGATCAATTAATTCTTTGTCATTCATTACCAAACCAATCATACCAACTGCGGCATTGCCCCATGTACTGTGATTGTGAACTCTTTGGTAAAATTGCGGACTATCTACCGAAATATGATCTGCAAATGGCTTAAAAAGATTCTTTTCTAATTTTTTTCTTTCGTCCTTTTTTAAGTAATTATAGATGCAATCGTAAGCCTGACTAACATAAACTAACCAGTTAGAATCATTTAAACATTGCCAAAACAACTTACCTCTAGCATAAGATCTTGTTTTTGGATGCAGCGGTAATGTTTTATACATACCCTCATATTGCATTAGCATGTCTTTTACATACTTTGCATATTTTTCATCGTCCAATATTTGATATAGAACACCAGCTTGTTGCATTACTGTCATGTTACGCTTATGACGTGCATGTGTGTAGCCACCAGAATAATCTTTTGGAATAGGTGTATCTATACCTAGAGCCATTTCTGCATCTACTTCTTCTTTTAGTTTTTGAAGTGAAGCATCAAATAGAGGAACATTACCTAATTGAGCTCTAATTTTTTCTACCCCAGCCTTGGTTAAAATAAGGTTAGGATGTTCTTGAGCTTGAATGATTAGAGGGCAAATGCTTATAAATAAACATGTGATAGTTATTATCGCCCAGTTGATTTTTTTTATATACATTCTTTTATTTTGCTATTCAAAAATCATTTGAAAATAGTATCTTTTTCTGAAAATTATTTTATTGCAGAAGGTTGAAACAAATGAATTGTAGGGTAGTGTTTTTATTTTTGGATTAGTACATTAATTTCATCTTCAAATTTTCTTCAACCTTAATCTGACCTGAGTTTGTAATTACATTATCAGCATGTGAATTATTCTTTGCTCCCCATAGTAATGCCACTAATTTTACATTATTGTTTTTAAAAGTATTGTTTGAAATATCAACATTTACGATACCTCTAGTGTTTAATAAAATTCCGTTTTCTTCTTTAGAGCCGCAATTTGAAAAGCTAGAGTTTGTAACCAATAAGTTTCCTCCAATGGTTGTTTCATCATAGCCACCCCTATAATAATCAATCACATTTTGGTTAACGTTAGTGAATGTACAGTTTTGAATAGTTAAGTATTCTACGTTGTAATCTCCTTTGTCATTCGTTTCTTCAGACAATTCAATACCGTTTTCACAATCGGCAATTGCAGTATCTTTAAAAGTGATTTCTTGGGCAAATGTTTGTTTGTATGCTTTTAATACATAATCGAAATTATTGATATCGCAACCCGTAACGGTTAAACCGTATTGGTTAGACATATTTTCTTTTAGGTTAGAAAATGCTTTTTGTTTACCGTTACCGGTAAGTGATACATTCTTAAGATTTAAAATTCCATAAGGGTTTAATTCAAATAGTGGAGTGTTATCTGCTCCGGTAAAGACGATTTCAGCTTTTTCGTTTTCTTTAGATTGAATTGTAATTGTTTTGTTGATTAGTATCGATTTTGATACTTTGTATTTTCCTGGTTTTAAAGAGATAATATCTCCTGCTTTAGCAGTAGCTATTTTGGCTGCTAATTCTCCTTTGCTTTTGGAAACTTCTATAATTTTAGGAGATGTAGTTTTTACAATATTAGAATACCAACTTGCTCCGTATTTAGCTTTGTTTAAAATATCAGTGTCCTTAAATTCACCTTGAACCACAGCACCAATTGAATTTTTATCTTCTCTAGAATTTCCAAAAAGATCTTTGGTAATTGTATTAAAACCAAAACCTTGGTAAATATCAAACTCACTGGTTAATTTAGGTAGATAGACATACTCGCCAACTTTTGTCAATTGAAATTCACTAGCCTTAATTCTTGCTGTATCGCCAAAACCTATCCCTTGGTTATTAATAATATTGCTTTTGAATTTTACTCCATCAGCTTTGTCATGTTCAATGATTATATGTTCATCACCTATGCTGTTGTAGATAATATTATTGGCAACTTCTGTTCTAAGAGCTCGGGCTGAGCGTATTTCTGATTCTGGAAGTACATCTTTTTGTTCAATGTTTGTACCCACTCCAAATTGCCATGGCGATTTACAATCAACATACGTATTATAGGCAACCACAACATCTGTAACTTGATTATATCTGTTTAATGGTGATTTAGGAATTCCGTTCATTACAGCTAATGGACTTCTAAAGTTTTCACCAATAATTTTATAGAAGTAATTGTTTATAACCCAGTGTCCTGTGTTTACTAGTCTAATTCCGCCATAATTTTTATTTTCTCCATCACCAATAAAATAATTACCATCTATAACGGCATAATTACCATGACGTGTTACAACAGAACCTTCACTTTTATAGAATACATTATTTCTAATTTCGTTAAAATTTGTCTTGCTAGAAATAATTTCAACTTCCCCATTGCATTCTTCAAATAAATTATTGGCGATAGTTGTATTACTTGGCGACATAGAGGTAAAGCTGCTTCCTAGTTGAATAGTTTCTCCTCTAGCGCCACCTTTTCTAGGTCTTGGTCCAAAATGATTATCAACAATTTGATGATAATTTCTAATGCTTTGGTTTCCTTTCAAATCTACCCTAACTGTTGGTCCACCATTTGTTTTACCAGCAATATAACAATGGTCTAGTGTATTATGAGTACCATAAAACTGAACCCAGAGATCATCTTTGTCTCGTTGTTGCTGATTATAATCTACAATTACACAATTAGTTACCCTAGAGTAATTAGCTACATTTTCTTCGCTTGTTCTAAACGCAATTACATTTTCAGTTGGGGTATGACCATTTCTAAAAAACAGTCCGTCAACTATTAAGTAATTTCCGGAAATTTCTAAATTGGAAATCCCTTCAATAAATACTTTGCCCGGTGTTTCTCCCTTTACTGTAATTGGAGCATATTTGGTACCTTCTCCTGTAAATTTAAACTGAACATTATTCCATATTCCGTTAGCCAAGACAATTACAGTACCAGGCTCTGCAGTAGAAACTGCTTCGTCAAATTCAGCGATATTATGAACTAGGACATCATTTTTATCTTTATTTACCCAAGAAATTGTTGAGATAAACATGATCAATAAAAATGCCTTGAATAAGAATTTATTTTTCATTTGAATTTGATAATATTGGTTAACCAGTTTGGTTGACCAAAAATACATATATTTGTAAGACATCCAAATTTTTAACATAAAATCTACCTTTAAAACAATTTTAAGTTCGTTAAAATGAGAAATGATAATAAAGGGATATCAAGGAGAGACTTTACAAAGAAATCTGCTACTGCATTGGCAGGCATATCATTACTGCAAATAGGGAACCCTCTTTTAGCTTCTTCTGTAGTTTCTAGAAATGATATTGAGGTGAATTTATTCTCTAAACATCTACAATTTTTAGACTATAATGAAATGTGTTCTGCTGCTGCTGATATTGGTTTTAATGGGTTGGATTTAACCGTTCGTCCAAAAGGTCATGTACTACCGGAAAATGTTACAGAAGATTTACCAAAAGCGGTAGAAGCAATGAAGAAGTATGGGTTAAATCCACAAATGTTGACAACAAACGTTTGGGATATTTCGAATGAAACTGAACAGCGTGTTTTAGAGGCGGCAAGTAAGGCAGGTTTCAGTCACTACCGTACAGGTTGGCTTACATACACAGAGAATACTTCAATAGAAGAGAGTCAGGCCATATTCTTAGAGCAAGCAGCTAAACTTGGGGAGGTCAACAAAAAACTGGGTTTAATCGGTTGTTATCAAAACCACGCTGGTAATCATGTTGGAGCACCTATTTGGGATTTGCCTACAATTTTATCAAAGGCAGATGATAATTATATGGGGTGCCAATATGATATTCGGCATGCAGTAGTAGAAGGTGGAAAAAGTTGGGAATTAGATTTGCGCCGTATTGTGCCGCTTATCAAATCGATAGTTATAAAAGATTTTAAGTGGGGTTATAAAAATGGAAAATACGAACCTATTAATACTCCATTAGGTGAAGGTGTGGTTGAGTTTGATAAGTATTTTTCGCTTCTTAAAAAATATAAAATCAATGTGCCAATATCATTACACTTAGAATATGACCTTGGCGGGGCAGAACATGGAGCAAAAGAAATTACCATGGATAAAAAGGAAGTATTTTCCAAAATTAAACATGATTTGCTTTTTATTAGGGAAGCATGGCAAAGAGCGCAATAAGATAAACTATAGAAAAGATATCATGACTAGACTATCAACTTCTACCAAAGAAAAACTAAAAAAAGTAAGTACGGCAACGGTTGCTACTTGTCTTTTTAAAAAAGGATTAAAAAATCAATTCATACAGAGTGTAAAACCATTAAGATCAGGAAGACCAACAATGGTTGGTGAAGCCTATACTTTGCGCTACATACCTGCGAGAGAAGATTTAAATCCCATTGAGGTTTTTAGGGACCCTAAGCATTTACAGAGAGTAGCAGTAGAGGAATGCCCAGAGGGGGCTGTGTTAGTTATTGACAGTCGACAAAATGCAAGAGCAGCATCGGCAGGGTCAATTTTAGTAACACGTTTAATGGTAAGGGGAGCATCTGGTATTATTACAGATGGTGGTTTTCGGGATTCTGCAGAAATAGCGGATTTAGATTTTTCCTCCTATCATAATAGACCTACCGCACCTACTAATCTAACATTGCATCAAGCAATAGCGATTAACGACCCAATTGGTTGCGGAGATGTAGCCGTTTTTCCTGGTGATGTTATAATTGGTGATGATGATGGAGTAATGGTAATACCGGCGCATTTGGCGGATGAGGTTGCGGATGAATGTATTCAAATGACTTTATATGAAGATTTTGTTTTGGAAAAAGTAAAGGGTGGTAACCCGATTATAGGCTTGTACCCAATGGTAGATGAAGAAATAAAAGCGATGTTCGAAAAATGGAAGTCAGATAAAAATTAAATTACTTGTTCTAATTATAAAGTAAGAATAACATAAAAAAAGTGATTTGTTCCTTGATATGAACAAATCACTTTTTGTGTTTTAACCGATTATTTTAAGTAAATGTAATATTACTCTCCACCTCTGGCAGGGTAATCGTTTTTAGTTACATAGTCAATAGCATTTAAAATGTCGTCCCAGTCTGGTCTTGCAAAAGGCATTGTTTGTATAGAACTGGCATAAAGTGTATTATCAGGTCTTATCAAGAATAGCCCGGGTTCTGAAAATACATCTGGTTCTTTTTCAGACGTTTTTTTAGAAATGTATAATCCCCATTCTCTTGCATTTTCAATAGGTAAATTATATCCAACAGGAAGTTCAGGAATATTCCATTCATTTCCAGCTTTTTTAGCTCTTTCTTCGTTATCCATACTAATTGCAATTAGATGTACTCCACGACCACTAAAATCTTTAAGTTTTTTAGTTAAAGATTCTAAATACTTTCTACAAACAGGACAGTGTAGACCACGATAGAATACTAGCATGGTAAAAGATGTACTGTCTTGATCATATAAACTCCATTGTGTATCGTTAATAAGAGGTAATTTTAACTCAGGTACTTGTGCTGTGGGTTTTATCATTGTTATGTTCTTTAAATGTTATGCCGTAAAGTTACAAGAGGTAATAGCGGTATGTTAGTTGAATACCTTTTAGAATTGATTCGATAAGTTGCACAATCATATCTTTTAAAACTGGTTCTAAGTTGTGTGACTACTGATTATCTGCCTGCCATTTTTCGTATTTAGCAAATTGAGCACTAGATAAAATGTTTTTTAATTGTCGTGTTCGCTCACTCTCAATACTACCTAACATCTCACCACTTGGCATATTGGCTTGCTTAGTTTTAAATTGGTTCATTGCAGCATTATATGTGGTAACTTGTTCTTCGCTCATCTCAAGGGCTTTGAACATTTGAGAGTTTTCTTTAGAAGTACTTTTTGTATTGGTCTTTGCCATACTATTACTCATAGCACCTGTAGAACCGTTTGTTTGTACGGCAATATTGGGTTGAATTGAAGCTTTAGATACTTGTGAAGTTGTATTGCTATTTTCGGTATTTTCCTTTTCTGCAGAAACTACTGTATCTGTTTTTTCAGTATTGGAAGTTGTTTTTTTAGTGCCTGAGCAAGAAGCTAAAACTACCGTTAATACTAAAGTTGCTAATATTTTATTTTTCATAATTTCTAAGTTTAAAGTTCTGTTGAAAATTATGTTTAAAAATGGGTTTCAATAGTCGCTATTAAATTTATAATTAACGCATCAGATTTAATTGCTGAATACCATTATCATAAGATGTGAAGCCTATTCATTAAAACAAATATGTAAGAAAAAGAATACGTTTAGAGGGTTTTATTCGTTGAAAGTTGTTAACTTATAATTTAATTGAATAGTTTCTAATTCTTAGATGTATATGTACAATCTTGTGTATAGATCAACAGCCAATACCCTTTCGACCAAGCAAGTTGATGATATTTTAAATGAGTCAAGAGATTTCAATAAGAGACATGATATTACAGGTTGCCTGGTATATCATAAAGGATTTTTTATACAGTATTTGGAAGGGGAAGCTGAGATAGTTCTAGCATTATTTGAAAAAATTAGGGTAGATTCACGTCATTATGAAGTGATTTTACTTTCTAAGGGCAATATATATTCAAGAGAATTTGATACTTGGAGTATGGCTTATCTATCAGATGACATACCAAATGAAGCTTTTCAATATATTAAATTAATGGTCAGTCCTGAATCCGATATTCCTGAAATGTCTGTTATTCCCAACCCAACTTCCAAGCGGTTTTGGCTAGCGGCTAAGAATTTACTTAATAAATTAGAGCAAAAGAAACTCAATTAAAAACCACTTCATTTCAAAAATTACGGAGAGCTTTTAGCTGTGTAATTTTAATTATTTCATTTTTGACATTGTTTAATTTATTTTGATTTCTGAACGAATTAAATGTTAGTACAGTCATTGTCAGCGATCGTATTTTTTACTACTTTTTAATTTGTTCTTAGTCATTTTGTAGTAAAATGCTAATGATGTAAATAGAGTTATGGATTTTCACATAGCGTAAATTAGAAATGGCATTATAATTCAGTATTTTTATTTAATATATATACATTAAAATAAAAGTCATGAACAATATTTTCCGAACATTTCTAGTCATTATGGTCATGATTACTGCTACAGTAGAAGTTCAAGGGCAGAAAAAATTAGACCAACAAGCAGTTGCCGATTTACAAAAAACACCTAAGTATGCTTTTGTACTTACTACAGAAAGGCATTTTAAAGGAGTTTTAAATATGTACGATTTACTTATTGAAAATGGAGTTTTAATAGAAGATTATGAAATAGTGGTCAAAGGGAAAGTAGTTACGCAACTGGTAAAAGATTCTGAACTAGAGAAGTTTTTTCAAAAATATAAAGGAAAGGTCAAAGTAAGCGTATGTAGTGTTGCCATGGAAAAATTAGGTGTAGCTGAAGAGACACTTTTTGATGGACTCAACGTAACGCCAACAGCTTCGGTAAGGGTGCTTCAATTACAAGCTAATGGTTATAATACCTTGACGTACTAGGTAAAAATATAAATCTAGAAAATAGGAACACATAACACTTCACTTGTTAATGGTATTTTCGCTGCTACTGCTTAGTGTCGCAATTATTTTTACTAAATACACTAATTCAAAATCTACATAACTGTATTTTAGCGCTGTTTTTATTAGCACTCTGCTAGTGTGCACAATATTTATACCTGTATAATTTATAAAATGAAAGTCTGTATTGCCGAAAAACCATCTGTAGCACGAGAAATTGCTTCTGTACTTGGAGCTAATACCAAACGTGATGGCTATTATGAAGGCAATGGTTATGCGGTAACGTATACTTTTGGACATCTTTGTACTTTAAAGGAGCCAAATGATTACAAGCCACATTGGAAAAGTTGGGATTTAAACAATCTACCCATGCTGCCGGAACGCTTTGAAACCAAAGTGTCTAAAGATTCTGGTATAAAAAAACAGTTTAAAATTATTAAGAAACTATTTGATAAAGCAGATGTTGTTATAAACTGTGGGGATGCTGGGCAAGAAGGAGAGCTTATACAACGTTGGGTCTTAAGTCAAGCCAATTATAAAGGAAAAGTTGAACGACTTTGGATTTCTTCACTTACGACAGAAGCCATAAAAGAAGGTTTCAAAAACTTAAAACCATCAGAAGATTACGACAATCTATATTACGCAGGTTTTTCTAGAGCTATTGGAGATTGGCTTTTAGGAATGAATGCAACACGATTATATACTTTAAAACATGGTGGCTATAAACAAATGTTATCTGTTGGTCGTGTGCAAACGCCTACTTTGGCAATGTTGGTTAACCGGTTTAATGAGATAGAAAATTTTAAACCACAACCGTATTGGGAATTACAAACACTTTATCGCGATACACTATTTAGTTATGAAGAAGGGCGTTTTCTTAAAATGGAAGACGGGGAGAAATTAGCTTCTATTGTAAAAGAGCATGATTTTGAAATTGTTTCTACGACCAAAAAAGCAGGGAATGAATATGCTCCCAAGCTATTTGATTTAACAGGTTTACAAGTCTATTGTAACACCAAATTCGGTTTTAGTGCCGATGAAACTTTAAAAATAGTTCAGAAATTATACGAGCAAAAAGTAGTGACCTACCCAAGAGTAGATACCACTTTTTTGCCAAATGACGTATATCCAAAAGTTCCAGGAATTTTAAAGAACTTATCTAACTATGCAACTTTAACGCAACCGCTAGATGGGAAGAAATTAAAGAAAACTAAAAAGGTTTTTGATGATGGTAAGGTTACGGATCACCATGCAATTATACCAACAGGGCAACAAATAAACTTACAATACAATCAACAACAGGTCTACGATATAATTGTACGCCGTTTTATTGCTGTATTTTATCCAGATTGCAAAGTATCTAATACAACTGTAATTGGTAAAGCAGAGAAAGTAAAATTCAAGGCAACAGGTAAGGAGATTTTAGAAAAAGGATGGCGTGTTGTTTTCGAAACACCCAATAACACCTCCAAAGAGCCTGGAATATTACCAACTTTCCAGAAAGGCGAAAAGGGGCCACACCAACCTTCGTTTATTGAAAAGCAAACGAAGCCGCCAAAACAATTTACTGAAGCATCACTATTACGAGCAATGGAAACTGCAGGAAAACAAGTTGATGATGATGAACTTCGTGAGATAATGAAAGAAAACGGTATTGGACGACCCTCTACACGTGCCAATATTATTGAAACGTTGTTCCGTAGAAAATATATAAAGCGAAATAAAAAGCAGGTAATTCCAACAGTTACAGGTATTCAATTAATTGATACCATACAAAACGAAATGCTAAAATCTGCCGAGCTAACTGGTAAATGGGAGAAGCAGTTAAAAGATATTGAAAAAGGAACTTTTAGTGCTGGTAGTTTTATTAAGCAAATGAAGCAAATGGTAGATCATTTGGTTTACGAAGTGCGAAGTGAAACAAAAAAGGCGAATATTTCAGCGATAAATAATAAACCGGCAGCAGCGGCTTCTAAGAAAAAAGCTATTAAAAAGGCCACAGGAATAACAACAGAGGTTTGCCCTAAATGTAAGAAAGGCACCATTCGAAAAGGAAAAACAGCTTATGGGTGTTCTGAATTTAATAAGACTTGCGATTTTGTAATGCCATTTAAAATTGAAGGTAAAACCATTTCAGAAAAACAGTTTGTTAGGTTGTTTCAAAAAGGGTCTACGGTAAATTTAAAAGGCTTTAAAATTAATAATACTTCAGTTGAAGGATTAGTTAGGTTTGATGAAAATTTCAAACTCAAGTTAGAACCTAAAAAAGGTAAAGTTCAAGTAAAAAGTAATTCTGAAGATAATACTTGTCCGAAATGCAACAAAGGCACCATTCTAAAAGGAAAAACAGCTTATGGCTGCAGTGAATATAAAGCTGGTTGTGATTTTAGATTTAGCTTTGATGAAATTCGGGATAAGGCAAAGGGACAACCACTTACCAAAGATCTAGTATTTAAAATATTTAGAGAAAATTAGACGTTTTAGGTTTTGCTAAAATGGAAAAATGAGAAGAGATACTAGTTTCAAATTAATAGCATGAACTTTCGTATTAAAAGATAATTAACTCTTTAAACTTAGTAGCGAGAACTGGACTCGATCCAGAGACCTACTGTTTATAAGCTCCTAGTCAGGAAAATTTTCTGCAGTTTTATTGGGCTCAGCCGCTATCAAATTATAAAATCATGTTCAAAAATGTATGCAGTTTTAGTTTTTTGATTATCAATATATTATATAAGTAATTAAGATAGAAATCATTTAAATTCAATGTCATTTTTGAACTTTAGTGAAATATGGCAAACGGCTTAAAGGAACCTCGATTTCAATGGTTCTTCCTCCTCTAAATGTTTTATTTTTCACATCTTTCCACTTCCCTTTTGGTAAAACTACTTTTCGTTTTCGTACCCCTTTTTTAACTACTGGGGTAACTAATATTTCGTCTCCAAGCATGAATTGATCTTTAATCATTTCATAACCACTATCGGGGTACGCCAAACTCATAGGTTTAACTATTGGTTCTCCTGTTTTAGAAGCTTCTTTTGCTAAATCTAAAAATAGGTTTCCCATTTTAGTGTGTAATAATGCAGCCTCAAGACATAGTTGGTTATTCTCTTCAGAAAGTACTCGCCAAGGTGCTACAGAGAATTGCATCATAGGCATTAGGGCATGAACTTGGGCTGAACGTACTACCAACTCCTCATCAATTGTTGTTGAGTTTTCAAAAGATTGGTGTTCTCCGCCACCAATCATATCTGGGCAAGTATATGCGTAACCCATAATGCTCTGGGACATCAAATCTGGGACTAATTTTTCTAAATCATCCCAAGTATGGAGTTTGTCTCGTAACCTTTGTGCTAAAGGTAAACCTGCCATTTTCCATGATGCCCTATATTCATTTAGTGGAAATTTTAATCCTAATTTGGCAAAATAGGTAGTGTGGTCATTAGGATTGGTATTAGGAGCGTAAGAAACTATATCATTGGTATAAAACCCCGCATCACCCGCATCAAATTTAAATCCATCTACTTCATATTCATCCATTAAATAATTTAACTTTTCCTCAAACCAACCCTGAGTTTTTGGGTTACTTAAATCTAAACAGGCACTTGCACCGTTCCACCATCTAAATATTGCAGCTTTATTTTTTGTGTTTGCCCACAGCACATCTTGTGTTTTATCGGCATCTAATAGTAACATTTTTTCCTTTTCCAAATGTCTAAATACTTCTGTATCTGCACTTACAAAAGGGCACACCCACAACATAACTTTAAAGCCCATTTCATGAAGTTTTTCAATCATTTTTTTAGGGTCTTTGAATCTGCGAGGAGAAAACTCCCAAGTACCATAATATTCCTGCCAATTGTCGTCTATCATTAAAACTCCTGGTGGGTAGCCTTTATCAATAATAGATTGTGCATATTTTAAAATATCGACTTCGTTTTGGTTATAGATTAATTCTATCCAAGTATTATATTGGGGCTTTGTAAATAATAAGGCTTCTGGAATTTTTCCATTAGGTGGGAAAAAATTGGTTACGGCATAATTATATGAATCGCGTAAATTTTTACCTGCAGTTCCAAATTTAATTTCACCCTCTCTTGTAGAAACGGTAATATGTCCGTTTTTAAAAGAATATTTTATTGGCGATTCACTCCAGACATACCGACCTTTATTAGATAGAAGTAAAGGTTGTGCTTGATTTCCCTTATTATCGCCCCAAAGGTCATGACTTTCGGTTGTATTTGCATCATAAGGTGTATTATGACCAATAGCACTTAGTCCTCCCCACCAATATTCATCTTCTAGTATTGTTATATCTATTTTTTCTTCATTTTGAGAATAAGCATTAAAGACAGTTATTAAGATTAGTGAAATTAAAATCGCTCTTCTCATATTTTTGAATTGGTTTATGTAAAAATTGCTTCTAGTGATAGTTCTGTCAGTACAATTTGATAATGGAACATCTATAGATTTATGTGAGTTGTTTTTACTTCGTACACATATATGAACCAAATGAGCCAACTAACTCACATCAGAAAATCGAGTTTAACATTTTGTTAATATTTATGAACTGGAAATGAAATTTTGATTTTTAAACAATTTGTTATGCTAGATTTTAAATTGATATTAAGTTATTGTCAATTTTACTATACTCATAATTGTATCTAAATAGCTTGATTTTATCACTTATTTGCAAGCTATTTCTAACTATTTACTTTTTATTTTATATAAATGAATATTTTGCAATTACCTGTAATACATTTATTTAAAGAAGTATTGTTTTGGTTTATTTATTTGTGGTAATAATGCTTGAATACTATTTAATGATGAATTTTAATTTACCTAATTCATTAAATATTTTGGCTCTTTACTGTGTTTTATTCACTTAATTCAAATATTGAGAAAGACTGTGTACTATATTTTTTTATACATTTATAATCTATCAAAGTTCATAATCGAATAGTCGATAACAATGTCGAAAGAAAAAGCTTACACGAACGAATTGCTTCTTTCTCAGTATAGAAACGGAAACCGAAAGGCGTTTCAAAAACTGTTTGAGCTTTATTGGGAACCTATGTTTCTGAAAGCTAAAAGTATACTTTCTAGTGAAGATGTTGCGAAAGATATTGTTCAAGATATTTGGGTAGAATTATGGAAAAGGAAAGAAAGTGGAGAAATTAAGAATTTTGAAGCTTATATATTTAGAGCGGTTAATTATGGTTGTTTTAAATATTTAAGGGATAATAAATTCAATACAGTGCAACTTAATGTAATTGATTCATTAAGATGTTGTAAACCAGAAATTGAAAATCTATACGATTTAGAAGAAACTGAAATTGTAATAACTAATTCATTAAAAGAATTATCTCCACGATGTCAAGAAGTTTATCAACTAAGTAGAGTTGAAAATAATACTAATGAAGAAATCGCTTCACAGTTAGGTATATCAAAACGGTCTGTTGAAAATCAAGTGTCTTTAGCACTAAAATTAATTAGACGAAACTTAGGAGTACTGCATAAATTACCAATAGTAATCTTTTTCTTTTTTAATTAATCTAGTCACTATAATAATAGTCTTGTTATTATTTTGGATGTAGCTCATCTAATTAAAATATGTTAATAAAATGTTAAATTCGATTTTCTGATGTGAGTTAGATGGCTTATTCGGTTCATATAATTATAGAGATATAAATATGCGTGAACACGAATTTCGTGAATTATTGAAAAAGTACTTGGATGGTTCAATTTCTGAGGAAGAGAATAACCTTCTTAATCAATTTAATGAAGAGGTTTCTTCAGCAAATAAGAATGTACAATTTAAGAATGAATCTGATAAAAAAGATATCAAAGATTCTTTGTGGAGTGAGATAAGTACTCAAGGTAATTTGAAAAAGGGTAAAACCAATACATGGAAATTATTAGCAGCTACTGCTGCTATCTTTATTGGAGTATTAGGTTATAATTTTATTAATACGAATTCTTCTACTTCATATAACATTCCAGAAAACGCCATTACTCTAGAACTTGAAGATGGAAGTTTAAAGATTATAGAGGAAAATGGAACGGTTAAAGTTACCGATAAGACAGGTGCTGTATTAGGTCAGCAAAATGGAAATCAATTAGTTTATTCAGAAGATAGTAGTGTAGAGGAACTTGTTTTCAATACATTGAATGTGCCTTTTGGAAGAAAATTTGAATTGAAACTTTCAGATGGTACAATTGCAACCCTTAATGCTGGTTCATCTTTAAAATATCCGGTCAAATTTTTAAAGGATCAAGATAGAAACGTATTTATATCAGGTGAAGCCTACTTGAACGTAGCAAAAGATTCTGCACATCCATTTATAGTCAATGCAGGGGAATTAAATGTTCGAGTATTAGGAACACAATTTAATATTTCAACATATCCGGAAGATGAAATTACAGAAGTTGTTCTAATAGAAGGATCTGTAAGTATGTCTAGTAGGTTAAAAGAAAATGATGTTCAGAATGAAATTTTATTAGAACCTGGTTATAAAGGTAGTTTTGGCAAGATAAATGGCAAAATGGATAAAAATCAAGTGAATACAGAAATATATACTTCTTGGATGCATGGTGAACTTATTTTTAGAGACATGACCTTTGATAACATAGTGAAGAAGCTTGAAAGACATTATAATGTTTCTATAGTTAATAATAACAGAGTTTTATCCGCTAAAAAATTCAATGCAAATTTCGGGAATCAACCAATAGAGAAAGTCCTTGAAGAATTAAAATTCAACTATGGTCTAAATTATAAGATTATGGATGATGGTAAAGTTGTAATTGATTAAAAAAACAATAATTATAAAAATTTAAAACAGATGCTAGTGAAATAAAAAGTACAGTCTAAAAAGAATACCAAGAAAATAATTACTGAATACAACTTGTCAAAACGGACAAAAAAAATCGGAAAATGCTCGAACATCTCCCGATTTAGTACTAGTGATTATCATAATAATAACCACATTTTAACACCTTAAAAGTATGAAAAAACTTCTTAATTACTCAAGAAGGCGATATCCTTTATCTTCTTATAACTTAAAAATGAAATTAAGTACGCTGCTTATATTGGTTACTTTTTTTAGTCTTCATGCCAATGATAGCTATGCACAACGCACAAAAATAACTTTAGACTTTAACAATGTTTCTATTGGTAATCTCTTAGATGAGATTGAAAGTACAACTGAATTTCAGTTTGTATATAAAATAGAGGATGTAGATTTAAATAGAACTGTATCTATTAAAGTTAAAAATGAAGGAATAGATGCCATTTTAAATGGCATATTTAAAGATAGCAAGTCTACATACAATATAAATGACAGACGCGTTTATTTGGTGAAGAAGTCACAATTAGCACCTAAAAAAGACTTAAAAGTAAGCACGGTTAATTCAATTCAAGAAACTTCAATTGAAGGTGTAGTATTAGATTCTAAGGATCAGCCATTACCTGGTGCAAGTATTGTTGAAAAAGGAACTACCAACGGAACGCAAACAGATTTTGACGGTAAATTTTCCTTAGATGTTCAAGATGAAAATGGTGTTTTAGTAATTTCTTATTTAGGGTTTTCTACACGTGAGGTATCCATAGATGGGCAAACTAATATTTCTGTTAAACTAGAGGAAGATGCTGCTGGTTTAGATGAGGTTGTTGTTGTAGGATATGGAAGTGTAAAGAAAAGTGACTTGACAGGTTCTGTATCATCTGTAAGTTCAGAAGATTTAGTGGCTTTTCCTGTAGTTGATGCTACTCAAGCATTACAGGGTAGAGCAGCGGGTGTTACTGTACAATCTACAAATGGTGCTCCTGGATCAGATTATAGTATCCAAATTCGTGGTAATACTTCTATTAATGCGGGTAATGATCCATTAATTGTAGTTGACGGATTTATTGGTGGTATAATGCCTCCATCTGAGGATATTAAGTCTATGGAAATTCTTAAAGATGCTTCGTCAACAGCTATTTATGGAGCTAGAGGTGCAAATGGAGTTGTTATTGTAACTACTAAAAGAGGAACGGAAGGCAAGCCACAATTTAGTTTTTCATCTTCTTACTCTTCTCAAACAGAAATCAATAATTTAAATTTATTAAACGCTGATCAGTTTACCAGCTATATTCAAGAACTATATCCAGATTTTGTTCCAGAACTAACTGGTACTGGTACAGACTGGCAAGATGAAATTTATAGACCGGGTGATATTCAGAATTACCAATTATCAGTTTCTGGAGGTACAGATAAATTAAGCTATTATTTATCAGGTGCAATTTTTGACCAACAGGGTGTCATTAAAGATTCTGATTATAAGAGATACTCAATAACATCTAATTTAGATTTAAAAGTATCTGAGTCAGTAAATATAGGGTCAAGTCTTTTCGCACGTAGAACTAATAGAAATGGAGTTAGAACTCAAGAAGGTGGTGATGCATCTCAAACTGGAGTTGTTTCGGGAGCTTATAAATTCTCTCCTACTCAAGGTCTAGTTGATGAAAATGGCGTTTATTCGTTGAGTGTGGTTGGTTATCCTATTGATAACCCATATGCCATGGCTACAGAGTACCAGAATGAAGTTATTAGCGATTTGTTTCAAGGTAATGTATATGCTGAAATCGGAATTGCTGATGGCTTAAAATTTAAGTCAACTTTAGGTGTCAAAGCTAATGGGTCAAGAACGGGTCAGTATTACCCAACAACTTTAGAACGTGGTAATGGTACTGGTGGTGAAGCAACCTTTATTAATTATAGAAACACAAGTTTAATTAATGAGAATTATTTAAACTATTCAAAGGTGTTTGCCGATATCCACGATATCTCTTTAATGGCAGGTTATTCTTATCAAAAAGATAGAACCGAAATCTCATCTACTATAACTTCAGGTTTTATTTCTGATTCTTTTTCATTTTGGAATTTAGGTGCAGGTACAAATGCGGCATCTGTTGATTCAGAATTGACAAAATCTACTTTTGAAGCATTCTTTGGTAGATTGAATTATACCTTGAACGATAAGTATTTGTTTACGTTTACTGGCCGTTACGAAGGAGCTTCTGTATTCGCAGAAAATAAAAAGTATGGATTTTTTCCTTCTGCAGCTTTTGGTTGGAAAATTTCTGATGAAGAATTTCTAGTCGATTCTAATACTATTAGTTTACTAAAACTTCGTACAAGTTATGGTCAAGTAGGTAACCAGGCTATCAGTCCTTATCAATCTTTAGCATCATTTACAGATGTATTCACGACAGTACAGGGTAATGCGGTAACAGCTTTAAGACCTTCAACGATTTCTAATAACGATTTAACTTGGGAAACTACAACTCAAACAAATATTGGTTTGGACTTTGGTATTTTAGGAAATAGATTTGGTTTTACTGCCGATTACTATATAATGGAGACAAACGACCTTTTGTTTAATGTTCCTACTCCAAATTATACAGGGTTTGAAACACAGCTACAAAATATTGGTACGGTACAAAATAAAGGATTTGAATTTGCAGTAAACGCAGCTATTTTTCAAGGCGATTTTAAATGGAAAACATTTGCTAATATTTCATTTAATGATAATGAGATTATTAAACTAGTTGATAACGATACCGAAGGAAATGATATTTACTATTCTTCGGCTCCTTTATCTGGAGCGGGAAATACACAGATACTAAGAGAAGGTCTATCAGTAGGTCAATTTTGGGGATATGTTTACGATGGTGTTGTTCAAGCAGACGATATTATTCTTGAAGGAGGAGAAGAAGTCGGTGGTGAAAAGTTTAAAGATCTTAATGGAGATGGAGCCTTAACTGATGATGATCGTAGTGTTATTGGAAATCCTCACCCAGATTTTACGTGGGGTTGGAACAATGATTTTAGCTATAAAAATTTAAGCCTTAATATTTTCGTTCAGGGATCAGAAGGTGGTGAAATGATGAATTATTCCCTTATGGAATTAGGAGCTTTAAATGGCAGAACCAATGTAACTACAGCGGCACTTAATAGATGGACTCCAACCAATACTGATACAGATATACCACAGGCTAGAATTAGTAGAAGTTATGTGACGTCTGATAGATGGATAGATGATAGCAGCTACATTAGAGTGAAAAACATTTCTTTAGGTTATAATTTTCCTGAATCATTATTGTCAAAAATTAAATTATCATCAGCTAGACTATATATAAGTGGTCAAAACTTAATCACACTTACAGATTATAAAGGGGTTGATCCAGAAGTATCTTATAGTAATTCAAGTAGTAATCTTGGGTTGGACTATGGTAGTTATCCAAATGTGAAGTCTTACACTTTAGGTCTAAATATTGGATTTTAGTATTTAACAATAATCAAAAATATAATTATGAAGAATATAATAAAATTTTCTGCACTATCTATTTTGACATTTGTTGTTGGGTGCGCGAACTTAGATGAAGAACCAATTGGGACATTAACTCCCATCGGTTTTTTTAATACAATAGATGATGTTAATGCGATGACAGATGGCACGTATGGTTTAATGGCATCTTCAAATTATTATGGAAGTGGACTTACCACGCCATTACAATTATCAAGTGATATGGTTGATAACGGACTTGAATTTAGTGATTATACTGAGTTTAGTCCTTTCTTAGTAACCCCTACAAATTCTTTTGTAAGTGGAGTTTGGGCTACATCATACCAAACTATAGCTACAGCTAATACGGCTATTCAAGGGGTAGAGCTTTTAGGTGATGATGTAGATGAGAGTGATAAGAATTTGGCAGAAGGCGAAGCTAGGTTTGTTAGGGCTTTTATGTATTATCATTTAGTAAGGCTTTATGGTAATATACCATATATTGATAGTCCAGATATAGAAGATCCATTAAGCATTGAGCAGTCTACTACAGAAGAAGTATATGTGAAAATTATTGAAGATTTGACATTTGCTTTTGATAATTTAGAAATGGAGCCGCGCGGTAGTGTAAGATCAAGACCTTCAAAGGGAACGGCAGCTTCATATTTAGCTTCAGTGTATATGACAATTGGCGAGTGGCAAGAATCTTATGATAATGCTAAATGGGTAATAGATAATGCAGGGACATTAAATTACGCATTGGCAGATGATTTTCAAGATGTGTTTAGAGAAAGTGAACAATGGGCTTCTCAAGAGTATATCTTTTCTATAGATTTTACGGGCAATCAAACTGGTGAGAATCCAAACCCAATTACTTATGAAAATGATAATAAAATAGGACCGTTCAACGGTGTTGAAGGTGGTGCAAAACCTATAAGAGGTTGGAGTATGCTAGTACCTCATATTAATGTTTACAATAATTGGGATGCCAATGATTATAGGCTAAAAGTGAGTATGGCCGATTCATTGATATTGGCTGATGATACGGATATTGTTAGACCATTTTCTGAATTCGAGGTAGCTAGACCTCATATAGCAAAGTTTAATAGGTTTCCTGGCGAGGGAAGAACAACTGCTGGTTGGAGATCTGATTTTGATCACGCAGCTTTTAGGTATGCCGAAGTTTTACTTATTGCAGCGGAATCTGCAAATGAATTAGGGATTGCTTCTGAAGCTATAGGTTATGTAAATCAAATTAGAGGTCGTGCTAGAAATGCAGGAACTATTGATTTTTATGGTAGTGGTTATGACAGTTACGCTCCGTCCATTTATCCTGAAGATGTTATTGCAACTGGTACTGATAATTTGCGAACTATAATTTTGGAGGAAAGACGTATTGAATTAGCGTTTGAATTTAAAAGATGGTATGATATTGTACGTAGGAATTTAGGAAGCGAAGTTTTTGGTCCATCAGGATTAGAGCCTCAATCAAATTTTAGTGAGTTTAGATATTTGTGGCCAATACCACAGGGAGAAATAGACAAGAATCAGAATTTCGTTCAGAATCCAGGTTACTAAGAGTTTGTTAGTTTAGTTTGTATATGGGCATTCATTCTTAGGAAGAATGCCTTTATACCAATGAACATAAATAAATTTTAGAGTTACTGGTTTTGTCATTAAACAAAACTAAAATGAAGAAGTATAGCTTATTATATCTATCAATTGTAATAGTCATTTTTTCTTGTAAAGAGAATTTGCAAGAGCAAGGTTCTGAAAAAGAAATAAAATTTTTTCCGGTAGAGGTAAATCATGAGGAGATTCCTTTAGGCGATAATATATATGCAATCGTTGGAGTATCACTTTTTGATGGATTAAGCGAATCTACTATTGAAAATTCTACTGTTATAGTTCGAAATGGTTTAATTGATAAGGTAGGTCCAAAAGAAGAAATTGAAATACCAGAGAATGCTACGGTAATTGAAGGCGATAGTCTTACTCTTATGCCAGGTTTGGTCGATGCCCATTTTCATTATGACCATGTTAAACATTTCCCTACAAAATTTGTTCGTAATGGAGTAACTTCTGTTAGAGATCCAGGGCAATGGATAGAAGCTTTTGATTTTGAACGTGAAACAGGTGATCCTCTTCCTAGATTATTTTTAACAGGTCCACATATAGACATGCCGCCGCCATCATGGCCTAAAGATTCTTATATGGTTAGGGATAAAGCCGAAGTAAAAGAGGCTATGGATTATCTCTTTAGTCAGAATGTATCAGCTATTAAAATTTATCAAAATTTACCTCTTGGTTTAATTAAAGAAGTTACGGATATAGCTCATAGTAAAGGGTTACCGGTTACTGCCCATTTAGAAATTACAGATGTAAGACAAGCAGTTTTAGCTGGCTTAGATGGGGTTGAACATATAACGTCATTAGGAACAGCATTGGTATCTAAAAGAAAAGCTGAAGCGTTTCGTCAAAAAATGATGGCAGATAATAAGTCACGAATTTCTGGGCGATTAGAAATGTGGAAAGACATTGATGTAAATGGTAAAAAAGCAGATTCTTTGATTAAGTTTTTTGAAGAACATCAAACTTTCTTAACACCAACTTTAGGACCTTACGAGTATATAATTGAGGGAGATAAGACAGATAGTACTGCATTAATTGCTTTTCAACATATGAGTGAATTTATTGGTAGATGTGCAAAAGCTAATGTGAGAATTGCAGTTGGCTCTCATGGGCCATGGGTGCCTTATGCTAAATTGGGCTGGTCGTATCAACATGAAATGGATTTGCTTTCTAAGACGGGTATGGGTAATGGTGCAATTATGAAGGCATCTACTTTAGAGAATGCTAAGTTTTTAAAAATAGACCATCGCCTTGGTAGTATTGAAAAAGGCAAACAAGCAGATTTACTTTTGATTAGTGGTAATCCCACTGAAAATATACGAGATATGTATAACATTGAAAGGGTGATGTTAAATGGCATCTGGCTTGAGTAGTACCAATCTGTTGACAGTATAGTCAAGATTGGTTTATTATAATTGATTTTATCCATAATGAGGACATACTATTTATGTTGACAGCTAAATCTTCTAAGATTTTAGTAGTGACTATTTAGTGACTGGTTTTAATTGTTTTTTTTAGTGTAAAATTCTTTCTACCCCCTTTGTTTATAAAGGTTTAGGAGAATATTGATAGAAAAGATTGGTGAAATTTAGTTTGGCTTTAAATAATAAGACACAAAGAAATGAAATCAAGAATTATTTTTTTCACCACATGTGGTTACATTTTAATAGGCGCTGTTCTATTAATGCTTTTTTCTTGTAAAGATGATGGTGTTATAGGTTCTCTAACTATTACAGAACCGATAGGTGTGGCTCGTGGTTTGGAATATGTAGAGGTGAAAATACCAATAGATACACATCAACTTAAGAATAATGCTATTTTTTTAAAAGATACTAATGATGGCAATTTAGTAAAAGGACAGATTTTAAATGCGTCAGAAGTATTACTAGATTCTAACCTCGTTCGCTGTTTATTTCCGATACATATTCAATCAAATGAAACCAATATATATCAGGTTGTTGTTCAGAAAGATGAAGAGACTATTACGGATTTGAAAGCAGAAGGTGAGTGGTTAAATCTTTTTGTGGAAAATGAATTCTATAAGGCAGATTTAACAGCTAAAAAATCTTCAAAAAATATACCATTGGCCCCAGGGCAAATTACTTCCATTTCTTTAAAAGAATATGATGGAATAAAATTAGAACGACCAGATATTAAAATGCATTGGTCCCCTAGTTTTCAAAAGAAAAATGAGGAGTATAAAACAATGGCACATTTACATGAATTTGATTCGATTCATATAGACAAAGGTCCCTATGTTATTTCGGTATATCGCTCAGGGAAAGTTAAAGGTTATGAAGAAATTCAACTTAAGGGAGAATATAAGTTTTATGCAGGTCTACCATTCTTTCGTTTTTCTTCAGAAATGACAATGATAGATAGTCTAACAGTGACCATGTTGAGAAATGACGAAATGACAATGAACAAGTTCTTTACGCATGCATTTACCCCGCTTAAAGATGGAAAAGTAAAGACGGTCATATTATATGATAAACCTCCGTTAATTTCTCATTATACGGTTAAAGAACTTCGTAAGCATCCAATTGATGCAGATGCGGATTGGTTTGGTTTTTATAATGACAGTACTAATTATGGGTTTGGAAGTCTTCGTCTTCGATTTGATTATAAAAACTTAGATGGTGGTATGTCACCAATGACCGACGCTCAAACCAAAATATCCTACTCTTATAATGAAGGGAGATATTGGGACAGAAGGTTTGTAGATAGTGGAGAATTAAAAGTGCCAAAAGGAAGTAGATATTTTGAAGATAATGTGTATTCAATTTTCAAGGTTGATAACGCAAATCCATCCAAAGAAATACAGACGCTTTACAACCAATTGTCTAATCCTGTTATTGTGCAATACAAACCATCTATATGAAATCTAAAATTCAAAACTTCTTTAAAGCTTTAGGTCCTGGGTTTATAATAGCAGCGGTAGTTTTAGGTCCTGGTAGTATAACGGTTTCTTCTAAAATAGGAGCCACACATGGCTATTCATTATTGTGGGTAATAGCGTTAGGAGCAATTTCTATGAGTGTTTATACTACAATGAGTGTACGTTATGGTGTTTTACATGAGAAATCGCTGTTGACTACTATTGCTGAGAAATATGGGAAATGGCTCTCAGTAGCCATTGGGGTATGTTCATTTTTAGCAGCATTAAGTTTTCAGTTTGGTAATAATCTTGGGGTTGGTATGGGCATGAAGACGCTAACCGGAATTAATGAAACTATTTGGCCTTTAATATTTACGCCTTTGGCAATTGTGTTGGTATTTTTTACAAAAAACCTATATAAAGCACTTGAACAAATAATGATGACTATGGTGGTCATCTTAATTTTAGCGTTCATTATCAATCTTATTTTTATAAAACCAGATTTAGAGGCTGCTGCTATGGGCTTTATACCAAGAGCAATTTCTGGTAGTGATTTTAATGAAATAGCTGCCCTGGTAGGGACAACTTTTGTATTACATAATGCCTTCTTTCAAGCATACCTTGTACAAGGTAAAGGTTGGAAATTAGCAGATATGCATAAAAGTATAAGAGACACTAAAATAGGGGTATTTCTACTTGCTTTAATATCGACACTTGTTGTGGTTACAGCAGCGGCCACATTGAAACCTAAGGGAATATCAGTGAACTCTGCCGCAGATATGGCCATTCAATTAGAAATGTTACTAGGCAGTTTTGCTAAGTATATATTTGGTTTTGGTTTTATGGCTGCAGCATTTTCTTCGCTTGTGGTCAATTCTGTTACTGGTGGTGGATTACTGGCAGATAGCATGGGCTTAGGTAGTTCAATGAACGAAAAGATGCCTAAAGTATTTACAGTTATAATACTATTGGCAGGTATGATCATTGCCGTCTTTTTTAGAGGTAATGTAATATATGCATTAATAATGGCCCAAGCGTCTTCTATACTGGGTGTACCACTTATTGCTATTGGTTTGTTTTTGGTACTTAATAGCAAGTCGATAATGGGCAAGTATAAGAACAGTATTCTACAAAACATTATGGCGGTTATAGGTTTTATTCTAATTAGTGCTCTTGTCTATTTTATGTACGGAAAACTTATTGGGTATCTAACAATATAAAGGGCGGTAAAATTTAAATGAAATAATTAATAATAAAGAACGATGAAAAAGACATATCCAGAGGTTTTTAAGAATGAAGAAGAATTGGAAGAAGCCATATCTAGACCAACGCTATCTGTAGTAAATATGATGAAAGAACTTAAAGGAGATATTATCTTCTTAGGAGTTTCTGGAAAAATGGGTATTTCTATGGCTCATATGGCTAAAAGAGCCTGTGACTTGGCAGGTGTTACTAAGAGGATAATTGGCGTTTCTCGTTTTAGTCAAGCAGCGAATAAAGATTATTTAGAATCTCTTGGTATTGAAACGATTGCTGGTGACCTTGTTAGTCAAGATTTTATAAAAAGCCTACCAGATGTTGACAATGTAATTTACTTGGCAGGTACAAAATTCGGCACACAAGGAAATGAACCCTACACTTGGATTATGAATTCTTTTATCCCAGGACTAGTGGTTGAGCAGTATAAAACATCGCGTATCGTGGCTCTCTCTACAGGCTGTGTTTATCCTTTGGTAGATGTAAATTCTGGAGGTTCTTTAGAATCAGACCAGGCATTACCTGTTGGCGAATATGCACAATCATGTTTAGGAAGAGAACGTCTGTTTCAATATGGAAGTATGGAAAACAAGACGCCAATTTCATTAATCAGGCTTAATTATGCTGTTGAAATGAGGTATGGAGTTTTAGTAGATATAGCCTTAAAAGTTAAGAATAATAAACCAGTAGATGTTACTATGGGCTACGCCAATGTTATCTGGCAAGGTGATGCTAATGCATTTATATTACGGTCATTATTAATGTGTGAAAGTCCTGCTAAAATATTGAATATAACCGGATTGGAAACAATTTCGGTAAAAGATGTAGCTATTGAATTTGGACAACTAATGGGCAAAGAAGTGGTGGTTACAGGAGAGGAAGACGATGTAGCGCTTCTTTCAAATTCATCATTGATCACTAAAGAAATGGGTAGCCCAGAAGTTTCTACCGATGAGGTAATTAAATGGACTGCTGATTGGGTAAAGGCAGGTAAGTCTGTTCATGGAAAGCCAACACATTTTGAAGTGAAAGACGGAAAGTATTAAGAATTCTAAATGATTTTTAAAAGAGCAAATAGGTTGCTAATACCGGTGAGTCAATAAACGGTTAATAATATTAATGAGTACATATGAGCATAAATAAATTATCCCCAAAAGCAAAAGAATTACTTCATGAGGGTACGGTAATACCAGCACATCCTTTGGCATTAAATCAAGTTAGAAAGTTAGATGAGAAAAGGCAAAGAGCATTATCAAGATATTATTTAGATGCGGGCGTCGGAGGTTTAGCAGTAGGCGTTCATACAACCCAATTTGAAATTAGAAAGCCAGATATAAATCTTTTTAAGCCAGTATTAGAATTGGCTAAAGAAGAAATGGATAATTATACATCAAAGACAAATAGAACTATTCTTCGTATTGCAGGTGTAATTGGTAATACTAATCAAGCTTTGCAAGAAGCTCAGTTAGCGTCCGATCTAGGATATCAAGCTGTTTTGTTAAGCTTAGCTTCATTACCAAATGCATCTAATCAAGATTTGTTGAATCACTGTAGAGAGGTGTCTAAAGTGATACCTATAATAGGTTTCTATATGCAAACTGCTGTTGGTGGTCGTTATCTAGATTTTGATTTTTGGTTAGAGTTTGCACAAATTGAGAACGTAGTCGCAATTAAAATGGCTCCTTTCAATAGATATCAAACGTTTGATGTAGTACGTGCTGTTATAAATTCTGGTCGGGCAGATCAAATAGCTTTATATACTGGTAATGATGATAATATTTTGGTTGATTTAATGACTGAATTTGAAGTTCAATCAAATGGTGAAATCATAAAAAAGAGAATCGTAGGGGGCTTGTTAGGGCATTGGTCCGTTTGGGCAAAAGAGGCAGTAACTCTTTTAGAAAATATCAAGAAAGGGTCTTATTCTACAGACTCGATTAAAATGTTAACCATGGCAGCTAAAATTACAGATAGTAATGCTGCATTCTTTGATGCTGCAAATAATTTCAAAGGCTGTATTGTGGGGCTGCATGAAGTTTTAAGAAGACAAGGGCTTTTAGAAGGTACTTGGACCTTAAATGAAAAGGATCATTTAAGTCCATTACAAAAGGCAGAAATAGATAGGGTTTATGGGGCTTACCCTGAACTTAATGATGATGGTTTTATAGCAGAGAATTTAGAAGCTTGGCTTAAATAATAAGTGAATATGGAAATTGTACCAAAAAAAATTAATGTCAGACAAATGGTTGCTACAGATATACCAGGAGCAATGCAATTGGTTCTTGCAGAAAATTGGAACCAAACCCAGGTAGATTGGCAAATGTTTTTAGAATTGAACTCCAATTTATGTCTTGTGGCAACATATAAAACTGCAATAATAGGTACAGTAACAGCAATAAACTATAAAAATGATGTTGCATGGATTGGGATGATGCTGGTGTCTAAAGCCTTTAGAGGTTTGGGAGTAAGTAAAAGTCTTTTAAATACCATTATTGAAAAATTAGAAGGTTGTAAATCAATAAAATTAGATGCGACTGCTGCAGGTATTCCAGTGTATAAAAAATTAGGTTTTCAAGAAGAATTGGAAATTGATCGAATGGTAACTACCCCCTTTAATTCAATTATAAATAATAGGAGTAGAGACATTGTTAGAGTAATATCAGAGAATGATTTGGTTGAGTTATCTAAACTTGATTCGAAATTTTTTGGAGCCAACAGAATTGATTTAATCAATTTTTTAAAGAAAAAAAATAAAGGATGGTGTCTTATTAGAAATGAATGTATCGTAGGGTATGTTTTCGTACGACCTGGACGTAATTATTTTCAACTAGGTCCACTTATGGCAGAAACCGTCGATGATGCTTTAAACCTTATTGAGATTATACTTGAAAATAACGTAGGTCAATCTATAGTTATCGATGTTTTGCATGATCAGTTCAAATTTAAAGAGCGACTAGCTAGCCTAGGTTTCTCCTTTCAAAGATCATTTGTAAGAATGTATTTGAAAAATAATTCGTTTGCGGGGTTGGTTAATAAACAGTTTTTAATTGCGGGACCAGAGTTGGGGTAATTGGTTTTTTAGCCACTTAATGTAATAATAAAAGAATGAATTTAAAACGAAGTATCACAGCAATAGCTTTAAACACATGTTTTTTGTTGCTAATAGTATTGAATTTTTCCTGTGCGGATTCTAATAAAAAATCAAGTGAAAATAAATCTTATCAAAAGTATTTATTTAAAAAGTCTTTAGAGACGTCTCAATTGGCAGTTTCTGTTGTTGCAAAAGATTTGGAGTATCCTTGGGATCTTTGTTGGGGAGGAGAGGACAGTAACATCTTATGGTTTACAGAAATAAAAGGGACAGTTAACCAATTGAATACCGATACTGGAGAAATTAAAACGCTATTACAGGTAGATGATGTTTTAGTAAAGAAATCTTATGGTCTTTTAGGTTTTGCAGTGCATCCAGATATGGAAAAGCATCCTTATGTTTTTTTGCATTATACCTATGCTAAAAATGATGAGATACGGTCCAAACTAATTAGGTATACTTATAACGATGGAAGGTTAGAAACCCCTTTAATATTGTTGGAGGATATACCCGGAAGAAGCTATCATAACGGAAGTAGAATTGTAATTTCTCCAGATAATAAAGTTTTCTTGTGCCTTGGTGATGCCGGAAAAAAAAGATTAGCTCAGAATACGAGTGTAATATCAGGCAAAATACTGAGATTAAATCTTGATGGTTCTATACCCATCGATAATCCTATAAAAGAAAGTCCTGTTTATTCTAGAGGTCACCGAAACGTGCAAGGCTTGGTGATGGCCAATAACATACTATATAGTTCGGAGCATGGCGAAGCTAATGATGATGAATTGAATATTATAAAAGCAAATGGCAATTATGGTTGGCCAGATGTTACAGGCTATTGCAATGAACCTTATGAAATTGCATACTGTAAAGATTCTACAATAGTAGAGCCTATAAAAGAATGGACACCGACCATTGCACCTTCAGGTATCGCTTATTTTGGTTCAAACACAATTCCTGAGTGGACTAACAGCATTCTGGTAGGGTCTCTAAAAGGTACAAGCTTAAGAGTTTTGAAACTTTCTTCGGACGGAACAAAAGTTGAAGGGGAGAGCGTAGCTTTCAATAGACAGTTTGGTAGAATTAGAGATGTTATAGTAGCGCCTAATGGCGATATATATTTATGTACTAGTAATAAAGACTGGCACCCAAAAGCTAATCCTGAATTTTATAGTGATACAAAATTACCAATGATAGATGATGATCGCATAATTAGAATTAGACAGGCAAGTGATGATTTAAGGAGCAGTTTGGTAGAGATGACAGAGAAACAGACGCCTGTTGATAATGCTGCTATGGCCAATGGTATTGCTGGTGCGGGTATGGCTGTTTATCAAAAATATTGTGCCTCTTGTCATAAAGCCGATGGTTCTGGTAGTGATGGTTTTTTTCCTCCATTATCCAAAACAGAAGGTGTTGGCGATAAAGAGAGATTCATGAAAAGTGTAATTGAGGGGGTGTCTGGTAAATTAGTAGTTCAAGGAAAAACATATAACCAAGATATGCCCAGTTTTAAATTTCTTACAGATAAAGAATTGGCAGATGTGCTTAGTTATGTAAGGGCATCATTTGGTAACGGTCACCCAAGTATTACTGAAGATGAAGTTTCAAAGGTTAAAGCGGCACTCTAAAATTAGCAAATACCAGACTATTTAGAAATATAACATTTAATAGAAAAAACATAACTCATGAGTTCTAATAGAAGAAATTTTATAAAAAAAACATCGATTGCAGGTATGGGATTGGCATCTGCCTCGGTATGGTCAAATTCAATTCTTGGTAGCAGTATTAATAATATACCAGCATCAAAACCAGGAGCCATTTATATGGGCGGTTTTTCCGCACCAAAATTAGATACGGTTAGATGTGCGTTTATAGGTGTAGGTGATCGAGGAGCGGGTCACGTGGAACAAATTTCCGCTATTGAAGGAACAGAGGTCGTTGCAATCAGCGACTTATATGAAGATTTAGCAGAAAGATCTGCGAAGGCTTGTTTAGAAAACGGTGCTGGAACCCGACATAAGGATATTACTTTATATACCGATGGTGAAAACGATTGGAAAAAAATGCTAAAAAAGGAAAAGCCAGATGCAGTTTTTGTTTGTACTCCATGGTCTTTACACGCACCGATGGCTATTGAAACTATGAAAAGTGGAGCACACGTTTTTGTGGAAGTTCCCCTTGCTTTGACTTTAGAAGAAATGTGGGAGATAGTTGATACTTCTGAGAAAACCCAGAAGCATTGTATGATGATGGAAAATGTCAATTATAATAGGGAAGAATTACTCTATTTGAATATGTGTAGAAAGGGTGTTATTGGCGAATTACTTCATGGGGAGGCTGCCTACATTCATGAATTAAGATTTCAGATGAACGATGTAGTACGTGGTACTGGCTCTTGGCGAACATATGAATATGCAAATCGCGATGGTAACCTTTATCCAACACATGGTTTAGGTCCGGTTGCTCAATACATGAACTTGGCAAGGGGAGAAGATAACTTTAAATTTATAAACTCATTTTCTTCTCCGGGAAAAGGAAGGAATTTGTATGCTGCTAAAAACTTTCCACCTGACCATAAATGGAACCAATTAGATTTTAAGGGTGGTGATATAAATACATCTATCGTTAAAACGCATTTAGGTAGAACAATTATGGTTCAGTGGGACGAAACTAGTCCTAGACCGTATACTAGACATAACCTGATTCAAGGAACAAAAGGTACTTTAACTGGTTTTCCAACTCGTGTTGCTTTAGAAGGTGGCGTAGAGGGAGGTCCTGAAAATCACCATGAATATGCCGAAGGAGAGCAATTACAAAAGATATTTGAAAAGTATGAACATCCATTATACTTACGCTTGGGAGATTTAGCAAAGAAAATGGGTGGGCATGGTGGAATGGACTTTATAATGAGATACCGGATTATTGAGTGTTTAAGAAATGGAGAGCCTTTAGATCAAAACGTATATGAAGGTTGTTATTGGAGTTCTGTTGGCGCATTAAGTGAAGCTTCTGTTGCACAAAATGGTGCCCCACAAGAGTTTCCTGATTTTACAAGAGGAAATTGGAAAACAACCAAGCCATTAGACATAATTAGTTAGGTCTAATGATTTAATCAATATTAATAATTTAAAAGATTTCAAATTATGATTAACGTATTGGATCTTACAAAAAGACTCATAGCTATGGATACCGTAAACCCTCCGGGCAACGAGTATTATGCGGCTAAATATGTGGGTGAATTATTGGAGGAAAATGGGTTTGATGTTGAATACGTACCTTTTGAAGGTAAACGAATACATGTTATTGCAGGAAAAGGATTTTCTGAAACTGATTTGCCAATAGTTTTTACAGGGCATTTTGATACAGTTCCCTTAGGTGCTGAAAAATGGTCAGTAGATCCTTTTGGAGGAGAAGAGAAGAACGGAAAATTATATGGACGAGGATCAAGTGATATGAAAAGCGGAGTTGCTGCTATGGTTGTAGCTGCGATAAATGCTTTCTCATTAGGGTCTCCTGAAGGTGGCGTGAGGTTGGTATTAACAGCAGGAGAAGAATTGGGTTGCCAAGGCGCTAAAGATTTAATAAAAACATATCCAAGACTTGGTAAGGCAAGTGGTATTGTGGTTGGTGAACCAACTGCTAATATTCCGGCAATTGGTCATAAAGGCGGACTCTATCTTAATCTTTCATTTTCTGGGGTCACAGCTCATTCCTCTATGCCACATTTAGGAGAAAATGCAATTTATAAAGCAGCTAAGGCTATTTCAAAGATTGAGAAATTTGATTTTGACGTTGAAGAAGATCATTTACTTGGTTTGCCGACAGTGAATGTAGGAAAGGTTTTTGGTGGGCAAAACATTAATTCGGTACCAGATTATGCTGAATTCACCATTGATGCTAGAACTACAACTAAGGTAGATCACGATAAGCTTTTAGCTAAAATTAAAGACGAACTGGGAGAGGAAGTGTCGATTGAAACCTTAACGGATTTAATAGCAGTTTCCACTGAAGAAAAAGACCCTTTTGTTGAAAGGGTGTATAATGCTTGTGGTATTTTAAAGAATTCTCCTGGTTATCCTAAAGCATTGCCATATCTCACCGACGGTTCAGTGCTTCAAGGTGCGTATGGAGGTATTCCAACGGTTATTTTAGGTCCGGGTCAACCAGAAATGGCTCATCAAACAGATGAGTTTTGCTATGTAGATAAGATAGAAAAAGTGGTAGAGATTTATACCAATATAATTTTAAATAAAAACGCTATTACTGAATAAACATATTTTTCTTTTGATGATATCATCAACGAGCGATGTCTTTTTTAATTAAGCATTATTCAAAAAATAAATGAAAAATTACTATTTACTGTTCCTTTTTTTTACGCTAATAGGCAGCATGCATTCGTATGCACAGATAATTTATGTTGATACATTATTGCCAACTGACTGTAATGGTACTTATTCTATTTCTAACCGTGCCTGTAATGGTGTAGATGGTGATGCTTATAAAACATTAAAATCGGCTGCGAATGCTGCCACGGCAGGCACTCAGGTGTTGATTAGGGAGGATGTATTTAAAGAACAGCTTAGTCCTCAATCCTCTGGGGGGGAGAACAATTATATTGTATTTAAAAATTATGGAAACGAAATAGTTGAGTTTACTGGTGCTTCGTTAGCCCCCGCTATTTCGATTGACCAAAAGCAATATATTACTATAGACGGATTAAAATTTAAAGATTGCCCTCAATTTATGTCCATAAGAGCAGCTTCACATATTAATATTGAAAACTGTGAATTTGAAAACAGTACAATGTGGGAATCTTGTCAGCTAAAAGATATGGGCGATTTTTTTCTTTTTAGAAATAATATCGTAAAAAATGGTACCGATCTACTTTCTATACAAGGGGGTAGTTTTCATTTAATTGAAGGTAATACTTTTGATACGGCATCACATACATGTTTAGTTTTTATGGGGGTGCATGATTCTGCTATTCGAAATAACTCATTAATTAATCCGAATCAAAAGTTACTTGAAATATTTGCTACTCGTGATAGAGAATGGTCTGCCCCGTATCGTAAAAGCGAGCATATTCTAATTGAAAATAATCTGTTCGGACCTAATTCGCATAGAGAAGGGCATTACAATGGTAAAGAGCCACCGGCAAGTTGGGGAGTACAATTTGCAGGGGTAAAGTGTATAATGCGAAATAATATTTTCGCAGGCTGTGAAGGTGGTATGGATATTTGTGGATATGGTAAGGTTGGCGGTGGCGATGATTCTCCAGAAGCAGCTTTCAATTATAGCAACCGTTTTTACAATAACACGGTCTATTCCAATGGAGGAAAAGGACGCTATGGCAGTGGACCGGGAGTTAAGGTGTCACATAACTTACACACTGAATTTTACGATAATATCTTCATGAACAATATATTTTATGCAAATAGAATATTTAAGGATGCACACACAAAAAGAGATGTACCAAGTGTTCAAGTTGCTTTTAGCACCTCTAGCAATCCCAGCGAAACCCGTTTTTATAATAATAACATAACAGCTCAGAGTAATAAAGATGAAGAGGTATTTTTTATAGGAAAGGAAGATAAAGGGTTTACTTTAAATGCATTTGAACAAACTTATCCAGATTATATTCAGAATAATATTCAAGGAAATCCGCTATTTAAAATTGAAAATCCCAACCTAAAACATATTGTGAAAGACGATTATAGATTGTCAGAAGATAGTATTTGTATAGATGCAGGTGCATTTTTGACCTATGCTATTGGCGCAGGTGATACAAGTATTGTTTTGAAAGTCAAGGATCCTTATTTCTTTACTGATGGCTTTAGTATTGTTGAAGGAGATATCATTCGTGTTGGAGATAATAAAGTTCAGATAAAAAGTATTGATTATGACACGGGTTATATGATTTTAGAGAACGCAATACAATGGAAAGATAAAGCACCGGTAAGTTTATTGTATAAAGGTAATGCACCTGATATAGGAGCAATAGAAAGTTATTAATTCGGTAAACATGATTTCTTAACAACTTCAAATAAAGCATATGGAACGACGAAATTTTATAAGAAACTCAGCACTTGGTCTAGGTGCAGGAATTACTCTTGCTCCTTCGGCAGCAATAGCCTCTAATAGTAAAGAAAATTTGTTGCCTGTAAAGTTGCCAAGAGAAGTGTGGATAGCTACCCTTACTTTAACAAAGATTGATGCAGTTAATCATGAAGATATGGTTGACGAGGTACTAGGTCATATGGCAGATATTGTCAATTATAATCCAGATATAATATGTCTCCCTGAAGTTTTTCCATTTTTCCATATTTCAGAAAAGAAATTAATAGCTGAAGTTGCAGAAGAACCGTTGGGGAAAATAACTAGTAGGTTTTCTGAATTTGCCAAGAAGCATAATACATATATAATTTGCCCACTTTATACTACTGAGAATGGTAAGTATTATAATGCTGCTGTTGTTATTGATAGAGGTGGGAATATAGTAGGCGAATACAGAAAAACACATACTACCGAAGGGGAGATGGGTAAGGGAATTACACCAGGACCACTTGATCCACCAGTATTTAAAACCGATTTCGGAACAATTGGGGTGCAAATTTGCTTTGACCTTGAATGGAATGATGGATGGGAAAAACTGAAGGAAAAAGGAGCTGAGATTGTATTTTTCTGTTCCGCATATTCTGGGGGAAAAGCGATTAATACTAGGGCTTGGCAAAACAAATATTGTGTTGTGTCTAGTACAATTAATGGTACCGCTAAAATATGTGATGTAACTGGTGATGAAGTTGCAAAAACCGGGTTCTGGGACAAGTATTGGGCAATAGCACCATTAAATCTTGATAAAGCATTTTTACACACATGGCCATACATAAAGAAGTTCAAAGATATACATGCTAAATATGGAAGAAAAGTAAAGATCACCAATTACGATGAAGAAGAATGGTCAATAATTGAAAGCCTATCTCCTGATATTAACGTTGCAGATATACTTGAAGAATTTGAGCTTAAAACGCATAAGCAACACATTATAAGTGCTACAGATATGCAAAAGAAATTTAGAGCGTAATAGTCTTATAAAACACAAGTAATTTATAATATTTCATAAAAAATGATTTTAAAACTAGTAACGCATAGAGCACTACTTATAATCACGTTTGTTTTTATATCAGGTCAAGTTTTTTCTCATGGAGATTTAACTAAACGAATAAATCAGAAAACAAAAGAGATAGCAGAAAGTCCTAATGATTATAAGTTATACTACGAAAGAGGTTTTTTATATCAACAACACGTTGAATTGAATAAGGCAATGGAAGATTATCTTAAATCTACATCTTTAGGCAATACAGATAAAGTCTTAATGTATAGAATTGCAGAGGTTAACTATTTATCCGAAGATTATAAGAATGCCTTATCGAATATAAAAAAGTATTTAGAAGTAGATAGCGTAGATGTAAAAGCTAAAAAGCTTGAAGCTAAAATACTATTCAAGTTAGAAGCGTATAAAGAATCTATAGACGCTTACCATTTTGTTATGAATACTATGGTTGATATTCGTCCAGAAGACATCTTAGAATATACTAGTATCATATTGGCAGAAAACAATAAGAATTTCTCAAAGGCAATTGATGTTATAGATTTCGGATTAGCAAAAGTTGGTGCAAATACATTATCACTTCAGCTTAAAAAATTGGAATACTTAAAAAAATCAGGTCAAGTAGAAAAAACAATAGAACAATACAATTATTTTATTCTTGAGTATCAGAGAAAAGAGTTTTGGTATTATAAAAAAGCAGCGTATTTAGCTTCAGTTAATAAGCCAATAGATGCGAACATATCTTTGAAACTAGCTACCGCAACAATAGAAAAATTGGATACTAAGTTTAAAAATATGGATTCAATTTTAGAATTAAAAAAAGAAATTAAAAGCTTAGAAAGCACTATTAACAATTAGATATTATGATGAAGAAAATTACCCAAATAGTAATGTTGCTTTTTACTGTGTATTCATTTTCGCAAACGGAAATAGTAGAGACTGCAATTGTTGAATCTATAAATAGCGCACCATCTATAACTGTAGAGAGGGGACCGTATTTACAAAGCGGAACACCTACAAGTGTAATTGTAAAATGGAGGACAAATATTGCAACAGAATCTGTAGTTAATTACGGTACAGTATTAAGTTCATTGTCGATGACTAAAAAGGATACTTCTTTGAATACTGATCATCAAGTGACTTTATCTGGTTTGGCTCCGAACACAAAGTACTACTTTAATATTGGTAATAAAGGTGAAGTTTTATATCAAGATCTTCTAGGAGATATGTATGTGATAACGGCACCAGTTAATGGAACAAAACAATTTGTTCGTGCATGGATATTAGGTGATCCTGGTACAGCAAATAATAGTCAAAGAGAAGTGCGAGATGCCTATTATGATTACGTAGCCACAGCTCCAATAAACACAGGAAAAACTGACATGATGTTGTTCTTGGGTGATAATGCTTATAACACGGGTAAAGATGCTGAATATCAAAATGCCTTTTTTGATGTTTATGGAGATATGTTTAAAAAGTCTGTAGCATGGTCATGCTTAGGAAATCATGATGGTCAATCAGCAGATTCAGCTACACAATCTGGACCTTATTATGATATTTTTACTTTTCCAACAGAAGGGGAAGCTGGGGGTACAGCCTCAGGTACAGAAGCCTATTATTCTTTTGACTATGCCAATATTCATTTCATCATATTAGATTCTCATCATTCTAGTCGCGAAGTTGGGGGGGCTATGTATAATTGGGCACTAACAGATATTCAGAATACTAAAAATGATTGGATTGTTACCTTATTTCACCATCCAGCATATTCCAAGGGATCTCATGATTCTGATGAGGATCATAGACCTATAGAAATGAGAGAAAATTTTATGCCAATGTTAGAGGCTAATGGGGTTGATTTAGTTTTAAATGGTCATAGTCATTCTTACGAGCGTTCTTATTTTTTAAACGGACACCAAGGTTTTGCAAATACTTTTAATCCAGATGAAATTTCTAAAGGTGGGCATACCGTTGGTTCAACAGGCCATGGAGATGGAAAAGCGGACAGCAATGGTGCATATGAAAAAGGTAAAGATGCAACTGAAGGTGCTGTTTATATAACTACAGGTTCTGCAGGTCAAATATCAGGTGGAGATTTAAATCATCAAGCCATGTATATATCCTTAAATCAACTAGGCTCTTGTGTTATGGAGGTAGAAGATGATGGTAAAGGTGGGCAAAATTTGATTGTAAAGTTTATTAGGGAAAATAATGAGATCGATGATTATTTTACGATAAACAAAACAGGAATTGTAACACCAAATGTTAACGAAAATAATTCAGGTCAAGAAAGTAAAATACTTACGTATATAGCAGATAGTAAGTTAATTACTATTGCTGTAAATGAGAAAGAACGTTTAAAGAAGGTGAAATTCTATAATAGTATAGGCGAATTGGTTAGCAAAAGTAGAAGAGACATCATCAATGTAAGTAAGATGGCAAAAGGCTTATATGTTGTTGAGGTTGTTACAAATAAAAAGACATATACAGAATCTGTTACTATTAAGTAATCTACTAATTACGCTAATGTAAAGCGTATTAATATCTCTAGTCAAAAATGAAAAAGGGATGTATTTTATTAGGGTCAGTATTTATCTGCTTTTTTATCTGGTCAGGTAAAAAGGTAGAGTATGCTGTCTCTGAGACTATTCCAGAAAAACTGGAGAAAGTATATGCAATCAATTTTCAAAGTTTCAAAAACGAAGTAGAAGTATTAGTAAGCCTAGCCGATAATTCAATGTTTGGAAATGAATTACAATTGCAAAGGCAAGTTGGAAAAACGAGACTGGCTTATAAAAAGATTGAATTTATTTTCGATTATTACCAATCTGCATATAATGGAGCTTATATTAATGGGGCTCCTTTACCTAAAATAAGTGAATATTTTGAAGGAGGAAATGTTATTGAACCATCAGGTTTGCAGGCGTTAGATGAAGCTGTCTTTGAAGAAGCTTCCAAAGAGCAATTAAAACGCATAAAAGTATTAGCAGCAGGATTAAGAACACATGTTGATTATGTTTCAAAAATACATTTTCCACTTCAATTAAAGCCCAGTCAAATTATTGAAAGTATCAGATCAGGATTGGTACGAATTTTTACTTTAGGTATTACTGGTTTTGATACACCAGGATCTGTAAATGGAATACAAGAAAGTTATGTAAGCCTTCGGAGTATGAAAAATGCATTAATGTATTTTGAAGCAGATATCCATCCCCAGGCCAAGAGTATATTCAATACTATCAAAAAACTCTTTGAGAAAGGAGAAAGCTTATTAAGCTTTAATACAAGTTTTAATGATTTTGATAGAATGGTTTTTTTAAAAGAAGTAATTAATCCTTTGTATGCGGGGTTATTGGAGTTTCAGAATTTAAATAGTATTAAATTAGAACCATATAGAAAGCATGCGCAAGACTATCAATCAAAAAACATTTTCGATGTCAATTTTTTGAGCACTAATTTTTATTCAGAATTAGTGTACCTACCATTAGACAACCCTAAGACAATTGACTTAGGAAAGATGTTGTTTGAAGATGCGCAGTTATCCAAGAATAATACAATGTCTTGTTTAAGCTGCCATAATCCAAATCTGGGTTTTACTGATGGGCTACCTAAAAGTGCATCAAATAAAGAAGGCTTTTTTACTGCAAGAAATTCTCCAACTGTAATAAATGCCGGATACGCTACGCGATATTTTTGGGATATGCGTGAGTTTAACTTAGAAAAGCAAGTAACTCACGTCATAGATGATAATTTAGAGTTTAATACCAGTTTTGATACAATAATTAGGAAGTTGAATAAAAATTCTAACTATCAAAAACTGTTTAAAACTGCTTACGGCGGCATTGTAAAAAATGATATTAATGAGCGTTCAATAAGCAATGCTATTGCGGCTTATGTTAATTCTTTAAAATCATTTAATAGCCAGTTTGATAAGTATGTGCGAAATGAAATTAATGAATATCCAGAGAGTGCTAAAAGAGGCTTTAATTTATTCATGGGTAAAGGAGCTTGCGGTAGTTGTCATTTTGCACCAATTTTTAATGGTAGTGTACCTCCTTTTTACGTAGAATCTGAATCGGAAGTTTTAGGGATAATACAAGGTTTTGATTCAATTAATCCAAAATTAGATGAAGATTTAGGTAGAATGAAAAATGGGTTAAAAGCAGATAACTATCCTTTTTTTAAAAATTCTTTCAAAACTGTTTCTATTAGAAATATAGAATTAACAGCACCTTATATGCATAACGGTTCATTCCTTTCTTTGGAAGAGGTTTTAGAGTTTTACAATCTTGGTGGTGGTGCAGGAATGGGATTGCCAGTTGAAAACCAAATATTATCTAGTACTCCATTAAATCTGTCCAAACAAGAAATTAAAGATATCATTGCGTTTATGGAATCTCTAACAGATATAGAGAGGTTTACAACTTTAATGAATTAGCTGAATAATTTAAAATGAGATAATTTTTATTGGAACTAATTATACTATGATGAGAAAATCATTAATATTATTACTGTATATATTTATTGTGCATACTTCTTTTTCCCAATCGGAAAAGAAAATAGAATGGTGGAACCCGGTCAATAGTGTAGTTCCGGTAATTTCAGGTCAAGCTTGGCCCAATGAGGTGAAATCTGTTTATCACCGATTTCCGGAAAGAGCAGAAAAGTCTATTAGAGAAAAAGTTTGGAATTTATCTAAACAGTCAGCAGGTTTGTCTATACGTTTTTGGTCTAATGCCGACAGTATTCTTGTTAAATATCAGCTTAAGGAAGCTATCGATATGGTGCACATGCCTGCTACAGGAGTTAGTGGTTTAGACTTATACAGTAAAACGTATGATGGGGAATGGCTTCGTAGTTGGGGGTCTTATTTAATTGAAACAAAAAGCAATTATTCTTTCAGAATTGACGATGATTCTGAATCATATAAAAAATATGGTAGGGAGTATCAGCTATTTTTACCACTTTATAATGAAGTTGAGGTTTTAGAAATAGGTGTAGATTCAAAATACTCTTTCGAGGTGCTCCCAATCAGAAAAGAGAAGCCTATAGTTGCTTACGGAACTTCTATTTGTCAAGGAGCATGTGCTTCACGCCCAGGAATGGCCTGGACTAATATATTAGAGAGAAATCTTGAAAGACCAATCATTAATCTTGGCTTTTCAGGAAATGGAAAATTAGAGACGGAAGTCATAGATCTAATGACTGAAATTGATTCAAAATTGTACATTTTAGATTGTTTGCCAAATTTGAATCCCAATACAGATGACACATATTCACTTACGATAGATGCGGTAAAAAAAATTAGATTAAAAAGACCTAATGTACCTATAATCCTTACTTCGCATATTGGTTATGCAGATGAATTGACCAGAAAGAAAAGTGCTGAAGAAGTTATAAAGCTTAATAAGGAATTAGAAAGAGCTCATAATGACTTAGAATCAGAAGGAATAGAAAATATTTTTCTACTAAAAAAGCAAGATTTAGCCTTTGGTTTTGATATGTATGTAGATCATATACATCCAAATGACTATGGTATGATCCAATATGCGATGGTTTATGAGGAATTAATTAGAGAGGTCTTAAAAGAATCGATTGGAGATTTAAGTACTACTACCCCTAAAACCCAGAGTAGAGATATTGATGTTTATAAATGGGAAGAAAGGCATCAAGAAGTACTTGAGCTAAATAAAGTGGATGAGCCAAAAATATGTCTTTTTGGCGATTCAATAATCAATTTTTGGGGAGGAGAGCCAGTATCATCCATAGCCAGAGGGCAAGATTCTTGGGATGGTATTTTGAAACCTTTAGGAGTTCGTAATTTTGGATTTGGATGGGACCGAATAGAAAATGTTCTCTGGAGAGTATACCATGATGAACTTGATGGTTTTGAAGCTGAACAGATTATTTTAATGATAGGTACTAATAATATAAATTCTAATAGTGATACTGAAATAATTATAGGTTTAGAAACATTAATAAGAGCTATTAAAATCCGTCAACCTAAAAGTAAAATTTTAATGATAGGAATATTACCTAGAACTGGTAAAGAAAAACTGATAAAAGAACTAAATCTTAAAATAGCGCAATTAGCAGATTCAGAAGCAATTGATTTCAATATTATTGATGACCAATTATTGCTTAAAGATGGCACAATAGACGAATCATTATTTACAGATGGGTTGCATCCTAATCGTGAAGGTTATATGATTATGGGAAAGCAGTTAGAAAGAATTATAAAAGATAAATAATCAGTTGTAGAGTTGATTGCCTATTTTATTTTTTGTAAATAAAGGTTTCAATTCAAAAATATATTAGAAATAAAAAAGCCTCTGAAATTTCAGAGGCTTTAAACTTAGTAGCGGGGACTGGACTCGAACCAGCGACCTTCGGGTTATGAGCTTAATAATTTAACTTAAAAAGGCTTATTTCCCTTACAAATTTATAAAAACCGTTTACGGTTTTGTTTACTCTAATTGAACTTAAATAAGTTTTAAATTTAGTAAATTTCAGTTAATTTAGAATAAACTAAATTTTTTTTATTAAAAGTTTAGAATTACAGAATTTTAGGAATTTTTTACAAATAATTCTTCCTAAGAAAGGAATGTACTTTGATAACATTACTTTAATCCGCAAGAATACTCACTGTAATTTATATTTACATAGTTAATGGAATATTGTCGGAATTATTTTTGTTACTTATTTCCATTTGTTTTACACTTTCCTTTGATACACTCAAATCAGAAATTTTCAATTTTGTTTATTTAAAAACTAAATCAATAAATTAAATTTTAGTTATGGCTTCAATTAAGTTTAATATTGAGTTTAATATTCGTTTATTACTTTTATTGTAATTCAATACCTTTTCTTCTTCTTTTTGATAACGGCTTAGAATGTTTTTTTTTGTTTCTTCTGGTAATTTGTCATCTGGCAAGTTTTCTATATAATTTTTTCTTTTTTCGTAAAAGTTTGAAATTTGCTCTTCTATTGTTTCCTTTTTTAATGGATCTTTACTTATCGCTTCATTTAAAATTTTATTAATTCCTTTATGTTGAACACTACCACTCCATATCATTTCTTTTATAGCATCGTTATCTATATCAAAACCTAATTTTTCGGCGTGTTTTAAAGCAGGGTCATAGTGAGTTTTTTTTATATATTCAAATTCCAGATTATCTAAGTCTAATTTCTCATTTCTTGACATTTCCTTCCATTTGGCAGCCGTAGCGCTTTTGTTTCCAAAGTCAAATAATATACCATCTTTTTGCTCTAGTTCACTTTTAGCTATTTTTTCGAATTCTTCCGCCGCTTGCTTTGCTAAACCGCCTTTTTGTTTCATGTGTTCTAGAAAGTCGGTGACTCTTCCTTTTGTAGATGATAATTGATAGCTGCCATAACTGGTGCCTCCTGGGTCTTTTACGCCTGCACTAACTGTTGAGCTATCGCCTCTGCTTTCGAATTCCTTTGAAATAAAACCTAGTTCAATGTTAAAATCCAATTCCTCCATTCATTGTATTGTTTCTAATTTGTTCAATTTCTAATTGAAGAGATTCGCAATTACTTTTTATAGAATAGATTTCATTTAAATAATCCCTAGATTGTTGCAAGATAGATTCTGCCTCTTCATTTTTTTCTGTTATACTAGATAAAAGTGATTGTGCTTCATCATGAAACTGAATGATTTCATCTAATAATCCTTTTGACTCTTCTTTAATATCTTCAATTTCTGAAAATAGATCATCAGATTTTCCTTTAATTTCTTCTAACTCTGAAAAAATCTCATCAGACTCTTCTTTTAAATCTTCTATCTCACCAAATTTGTCCTCTGCTTCCTTTTTATGATCTTCTGTTTTTTTTATGTGTTCCTTTGAGTTTTCAATTAAATCTGACAATACCTTAGCCTTGGAAGTCAATGTGTTTAATGCACTTTCAATAAGTTGAATATGGTTGTCCATGTCATTTAATTTTATAAAATTTAAAAGAATTAAATACGTAGTTTTCTTTATTCTTAAATTTATTTTTGAATGATATTACTTGACTAGAGTCTAGTAGATTTTTGATGAAGATGCTTTCATAGTTTCTTTGACTTAGTAAGAGGTTTAGATTGGAACTGAAATTATTATTTTCTGACCAAACATTAACATTAATAGAGTCTAGTTTATTTGATAAAAAAAGTATTTCTAAGTTATTTAAACCTCCTATTTCTGTAATTGGATTAAAATTATAATCAAATTCACATTCTAATAATTTTAATTCTTTCAATCTTTTAAAATCTTTTAATCCTGTCAAATTCTTGAAATAAGTATCTTCAATTTGTAAAATGAAAATTTTCTTAAAAAGATTTAAGTCAGTTAAAGATTCAAATCTGGTTAGTTTAATAAAGAGTCTTTGATTATCGGCAGTTCCGGTAGTATAAGCGTCTGTCTTATTATCAATTTCTATTTGCGTTATATTTTCAAGGAAGTTTATATATTTTAGATGCTGTATGTTGAATATGGTGAGATTTAAAAAATCATCCTTGGTGTCAAAAAAGTAATTTCTATCTTGAAATATGGAATTTATATAATTTAGATATATTTGATTTTTAAGCTCTTGACTTTCAATACTGTTCCAATTACTAATTTTACCTGAGTAATGACTAAAGCTATAACCTAGGATAAAAGCAATTATTAAAAAAATACGATGACCAATTCTTTTGAACATAATTTAGGAGATTGATTGTTTCAGTAAGAATAATTTATCTACAATTTTCTTTTTTCCTGAATTAATTGTTTTAATTTTTAATTTTTCATTTTCAGTTTTACTCATATTGAAAGTTTGAATAAAAATGTGAGTTATTATCACAGCAAAGCACCCAAAAATTAAGTTTTTAGCATTTTCAGGAATATTGAATTGGGTACCAAAAAAGCGGCTTAAAACAAAGAGCATCGTGAATGGTAAATAAAGTGGGCTAATTGCTTTTCTTATGATTTCAATAGGTCCTAAAGGTTTATAATTCTGTTCAAAGTCAATTTTGGTATTTTTAAACTTCGTTAAATTATGTTTAAGTTTTTCTTGTAATTTTTCTAAATGACTTTCAGAGTCATTTTTTTTTAAAATCAGATCTGGATGTTTTAAGAGTTTATTTAATTCATCTTCCAAATAATTAAGAAATACTTCGTACTCTTTTGTATTTTGATTAAGTATATAAACATAAGTGTTATTGTCTTTTGACTCAGAAATAATATTAGATTTAAAGATGTATTTTTCTATTTTGTCAAAAGTTAAATTTAAATGTGATTCGTAAGAATCTTTGTTGTTTTTAGGATCTATTTCTTTTTCTAGTACTTCTTTTGAGAGTTTAAAACTTTCGTTGATTCCTATAAGGTATAATAGAAAGTTTATCGTTTTCTCTCGATATTCTATCAGTTTTGTTTTTTTTAAAGTTGTAATTATTTGGGAGAATCTTTTAGGTATAGAATTTTTGTTATTACTGAAAAATAATTCACTACTAATCCAAAGTAAAACAGTATAAAAATTCATTATTATAGCACTTATATAGCTTTCTTTCAGAATATCAAGCCTATCCATATCCAAAAAAGTGTTAATAAGGATAAGTATTATTGGCACTGCTAAAATTGGTAATAGAATATATAAGCTGAAGAATTTCCAGAATAATCTTAACCTTACAGCTTTATTAATTAAAAAAAGCGAGTAAAGAAGCCATAATGGGAAAATCCCAAAATACTCATAAATTGAACTTATCACTTCCATAATCAAGTAAAATATTATAATTCGGGCTAAAAAAATTATCAAAATTTTTTTAGCCTAAACTTTTATAAATTACTAATTTATAAATTAATTTTATGGACTAAACTAAATCCAATTCATTAATCAAAATTTGGAGTACTGGATTTTTAATAGAAAGAAGTTGTATTTGAGTTTCTTTTTCAGAGAGGTTTTTGGTTTGATGCTTATCATTGCTGATAGTGAACAGAAAAAGATCAACTAAATCGGCGCCTTCATCTAGATTGGTGTTTTCAAGAAGGTTACTACAACTAATTTTGTATCCTTTATTTGACATTTCCGTTGCTTTTGAATTCCATTCTTTAAATTCAGTTTTATCTGGAAATAGGATAATATTGTAGTCTTTTACAGGTGAAATCAGGGAAGATTTTAAATTAGATTTTGAACCTGTAGCCATCCATATATACTCAGGTATAAGCATACTCATCACGATTGCTGTTTTTTCAGATTCAGTAATAGCAATAATCTTACTGTCATTTTCAATTATTAAGTGTAAGCCAAATAAACATTGCTGTAAAACAAAATCTGGAGAATGTATTGTCTTATGAATCCAACTAATTTTTGAATATGGTTTTTTAACTCTTTTGCCTGTTGTTTTATTGTATAGAATTATTTTACCAGCATGTACGTTGTTACGATTATCAATTTGCCAAAAAACTGTTGCCCCATCCCACTTATTACTGGTACCTATTAGGTACTTAAGAATTACATTTTTTATTTCATCTAAGGAAAAATATCTTTTCAAGTATTGTATGAAATTATTATTGTAGAAGTTTCTACCATATTCAACAATTAAAGATTTATTATGAAATGTGGCGATTGGTGCCTGATATACCTTATGGTAATTGAATAAAGGTTTATTTGTACTAGGCCTATGATGATATTGGCATTTACTTTCTCTATCACATCTTCCGTAGATTTCTTCTAAATAGCTTTTAATCTCGTTGTTCCAATATCTAACAAATGATTTCTTATTGCAATTGGGACAATTGTATTTTTTACTTGATTTATCTAAAGAGTATTTATATTCCATTTGCTGAAGAAAATTCGTAACTCTCGTAATGGTCGTATCATTACGAGAGTTACGAGGTTTACGAATTATGTTTTTTTGACATTGAAGACATTTTCCAAAAGATATTCTATAGCTTTTTCATCGGTAAGGATTTGTTTTTTTACAGGGAATTTTTGATTTGATTTTGATAGATTCAGCTCATTTTGTAGCATATTCAATAGCGATAACCTCTCCTTTACAGGAAGTGCTTTTGCTATTGTAAATACTACTGTTGCATCCATTCTTAATCAATTTGGTTTTTTAGGATGTTTCTGATGGTGCCTTCACTAACTCCGAGTTGTTTGGCGATTTGAGTGTTTGGTAAACCTGTTGATTTTAGCTCAATTACCTTTGAATTACGATCTAGTGTATTTTCTGTAGAAAATCTTTTAAGATGGGATTCTTCTTCGCTATAGCCTATAAAATTAAATCCTAAAAAATTTTCAACTGACTTTATTTCGCATAGTATAACATTATCAGCATGGTAAACATGTTCTGTATTACGTTGCTTTACTTGTTTTAGATATCGTTGCTTTGGTACATTGGCACAATCACCAATTGTAAAACTGCTATCGCAAAAGTTAATTAGCATTTTACTGCCAGCTAAATCATTTTTAGTTATTGGTTGGCTTGCATTTCTTTTAGGGGTATGAGCTAAAACCAATATGGATAGATTGTGTTTTTTTGCCAAAGCCTTTAACTGCTTCATTAGAGGAAGAGCATCTTTAGCTTTTTCATTATCATCTTTTAGATAAGTAATATTGTCAATTACTATAACCTGTATGCCTAAATCCTCGACTTGTCGCTCTATAGAATGACAAAGAAAATCTTCAAAATTTTTAAATTCTTTTGGTTTTTCAGCTTCCGTATTTATTTCTGCCCTAAAAAGATTATGGTGAAATTTATAATGATTTTGATAGTTATTTGAATATCTATTTTCTAATTGCTTATCCGAAAGTTCAAAATCAAAATAGAGAACTTTTTTAGAACCAGTTTCCAATCTAAAACCATAAATAGGAGAATTTCGACTTATACTGTCTGCAATCTGAAGTGCAAGGATTGATTTTCCAATATTAGTATCTGCGAATAAGATACATACTTCATTTTCAAACCAAAAAACATCAAATAACATGTTAGGTATAGGGCGTAATTTAGCATCATCTATCCATTTTGAAGTTGGCTTAACGATGAAACAATTATCCTGACTTTTGGAGACAGAATCTACAGTGATGTGTAAATTAATTTCGTCCTTTATGTTTTTAGTAAATGCTGTTTTATTTTCTGAACTATGACTTTTTTGTATCATAAGTATTTGATGTTTAGGGACCAAACCTCATTTATAAAAAGAATATAATTGAATGAACTTTCATAGCCTGGTATGCAAAACCAAAATTGCTTGTTTGGATAGTTTTCTTCATCTAATAATCTCTCAACATCAAAAAGTACTTTTTTAAATTCTGAGCGTAATGATTCAGTAAAAGAGTGCTCCATAATAGCTTTTTCTAGAAGTATACGAATTGTTATTATTGCCTCTTTTGGATTAAGCTCTACTGGATACATTTGTTTGGAGAAAAGCCAAACAGCTAGGCATGTAAACTCGTAAGTATTATTAAATGTAATTTGCTGTTCGATTTCTAATTCATCATTGTCATAAACATATTCCAAGAGTATATGTCTAACAAGTTCTGATACATTATCTTCAGACTGATAGGCTAAATCCTCCAAATCAGTTTTTAGTTCTTCTGAAACTCTGATATTTAACACAGTTGATTTCATTTGGGTTCAGTTTTAGTTAGGTATTCCAAAACGTCAGCTTTTCTATATCGGATATTATTGCGGAATTGAGAAGATGGTAAATCTCCACTTTTACGAATTTTCCAAAGAGTCACATTGCTACATTTTAGTATTTCGCAAGTTTCTTTTGAATTAATAAATTCTTCAGATAAAGTACCTAGTTCGTTTTTGTTTAGGCTAACGAGTTTGGTTAAATTTTCGAGTAAAAGAATATTAGAATTAGTTAGTTCTACTAACCTCTCTATTCTTCTGTTTAAGTTTGAATAAGACATATTAAATTTAATTACGATTAATTAACGCAAGTACTTTAATAGTCTGAAGAAGAGCAAATTAAATATATGTCAGAAGTATGTCAATGTATGTCCAAAATCTAAAAGACGTTATTTTTGGTCGCTAAATTTGATCCAATCTGCTTTGAAATCGGAAACTCTTTCTTCATGAGTGTAGTTTTTACCTTCTTCATATGATCTAATTTTTGTAATACTAAAATTGAATTCAGAATTCACGAAATACATAAAATCAGATTTATTTTTTTTTATTAATTCTAAATCTAGGATTGCAGTATACAATGCCTCAACTTGTGCATTTTGATACTTATTAAAATCTGATATTGTTTCATAAGTGAATCGAAAAGCAGCAAAGTTTTTAAATAGTGGTAAATAAATAGAATTGTACTTGGATTTTAAAATGCCTAAGCCAGAGAAAATATAATCGTCTTCAAAATGAAACTGGTCATTAAGGCTTACCAAGATTTTCAAGATGCTTTCAAAATCCATAATTTGACTAATTAACTCATTATGGTTTGCTGGTTCTTTTGTAAAAAAAGATTCGTTTCCATATAGATATTCAATAAGAAGTTCTGATTCTGCTAATTGCTCTTTAAGTGCATTTTGTTGGCCATGTAACGTTTCAAACTTCCCTGCATTTTTCTGATGTTGTATTCCGTATCGGTTTGTATGAACATGGCCTATTTTAATATTATCTGTGACAATTAAATCTGTTAGGGTTTTAAAATTATCTAGAGCGATTTTACGTGCCTTTCGTTTCTTCATTCCTGAAATATATTCATTGAAGTTGAAGAAGTAATCTGTAAAGACACTATTAATTAATCCTTTATTTATTCTCAAGGTATATTCGTAAAGTTCAAGTTCAACTTCTTTGATTACTCTACTTACCATATTTTCATTTGTACCTATTATAGGTTTGAGCTCATTTGATAGGGCTATCGAATGAACATTTTCAAAAATTCCTTTTTTTGATAAAATTTCATACTGCAAATCTTTGTCTAAATCACTAAAATCCTCCTTATTTATAATTCCAAAATATTGCATAAAATCTACTTTTAGATGGTATAATTTGTAAAGATAATATTTAGTATAAAACATACTAAGCTTTTAATTTGTAAAATCCGATTATTTGTGCTATATTTGCAAGAATTAAAATTAGTACAATTTATACTATAAAAAAAGTGATTAAAAAATTAAAAGAAATAGCGACTATTAAATCAGGGGTGTTTGCAAAATCGGGGGCTAATATTTCTGTCTATTACGTGCAATCTAATGATTTTGACCAAAATCATCATTGGAAGGAGAACTTGTTGCCTCAATTGGGATTGGATTATAAATTAGAAAAGCACTTTTTATCTATTGGAGATGTTTTATTTGCATCCAAAGGCCATAATAGATTCGCTGTGGTGTACGATGGTGTCTATTCACCTGCAGTCGCTTCTACAACATTTTTGAAGATTATAGCCGACAAAAGCAAAGTCTTACCTCATTATATTGTCTGGTATCTAAATCACCCTGTTACGAAGAAAATAATCTCAGGTATGGTAAGGGGTTCGGGAATACCCTCAATAAGTAAATCTGCTTTAAGTGAAATGGAAATTATAGTTCCGTCACTAGAAAAGCAAAGTATAGTGGTTAAGGCAAATGAGTTACAACATAGTGAAGAAATACTAATAAACGAAATAGGTAGGTTAAGACAATTAATGATAAACGAACAATTATATAAATCTCTTTTGAAATAATGGAAAATAAAATAACACAAAAAGATATAAATCGTATAGTATGGAAAGCCTGTGATACGTTTAGGGGCATCATCGACCCTTCACAGTACAAGGACTATATCCTTACTATGTTGTTCTTAAAATATGTAAGTGATGTTAATAAGGAGAAAAGAGAGGCTTATCTAAAAAAATACAGCGGTGATGAAACTAGAACTGATCGTGCGATGAGTATGGAACGGTTCATTGTTCCTAGTCATTGCAGTTTTTATTATTTATATGATCATCGTAACGAAAAAAATATTGGTGATTTAATTAATATAGCACTTACAGATTTAGAGGAGGCTAACAGGGAGAAACTTAGTAGTGAAGATGGTGGTGGAATTTTTAGGAATATCAATTTTAACAGTAGCAATTTAGGTGAAGTCAAAGAAAAGAATGTTCGACTTAAAAATTTATTGACAGATTTCAGCGAGCTCGATTTAACTCCTAGCCATTTAGAGAGGGAAGATGTTATCGGTAACGCATATGAATATCTTATTGCAAATTTTGCAAGTGATGCAGGTAAAAAGGCAGGAGAATTTTTTACTCCAGCAGAAGTTTCAACATTATTAGCCAAATTAACCAAATCTAAACCAGGAGCAAGAATTTGTGATCCTACATGTGGCTCTGGATCTCTTTTAATAAAGGCAGGAAGAGAGGTAGGTAGTTCTGATTTTTCCCTATATGGTCAGGAGGTTAATGGTAGTACATGGGCTTTAGCAGTTATGAATATGTTTTTACATGGCTTTGATAACGCTACAATAAGGTGGGGGGATACTATAAGGAACCCTAAGCATAAGGAAGGTGATACATTAATAAAATTTGATACGGTTGTTGCCAATCCTCCCTTTTCTTTGGATAAATGGGGTGCTGACATTGCTGCATCGGATACATTTAATCGATTTTGGAGAGCTGTGCCACCTAAGAGTAAAGGAGATTGGGCCTTTGTAAGTCATATGATAGAAACCCTTAATGAAACAGGTAGGGCAGGGGTTGTTGTTCCTCATGGTGTATTATTCCGCAGTAGTAAGGAAGGTTTGATTCGTCAAAAAACGATTGAAGAGAATTTACTGGAGGCTGTTATTGGTCTTCCTTCAAATCTATTTTTTGGCACAGGTATTCCTGCTGCAATTTTGGTATTCAATAAAACGAAGCGTAATACAAATGTATTGTTTGTTGATGCTAGCGGTGAAAATGATTATGAGAAGGGAAAAAACCAGAATAGATTGCGTAATACAGATATTGAAAAGATTGTAAAAACGTATGACGATTTTAACCAAGGTGTATTACAGGAGGGTGTTACGAAAGAAAGGTATAGTTATGTGGCGACAGTAGAGGAGATAGAGGATAATGAGTATAATTTAAATATACCTAGGTATGTAGATACTTTTGAGGAGGAGGATATTATAGACCTTGATGAAGTTCAAGATAAAATAAAAAAGCTGGAGCAGGAATTACAAACAGTGCAAATTGAAATGCAAGGATATTTAAAAAAATTGGGTTATGAAGGGATTTAAGGAATGGGTTGAGGATAATGATGAATTAATAAAGGATGAAGTCGAAAAAATAGTTGATTCCTTTGATTTCGGGTTAGAGTTTAAGGGTTATTATATTGAAGGTAATGAATATTCTATTTATACAGTTGCAAAACCATTTTGGAATACTTTGAAGGCTTATAGACAAGATAATCCTTCTTCACAAATGGAACATATTAGATATTTTTTTGATTGTAAAAACCCATATCTTCAATTTACAATTACTATTCATATAAGTAAAACATTTGATGATGGATTTGGTGTAAATTTAGTTTTGGAGGGCAGAAATTTTGACAAAAGATTGAATAGTGAAGATTTTAGTGAAACGGATTTAGCACCACTATATGACCTAATTATAAAACGATTAGAAGATGAATCAAAATATTAAAGAGGTATTTACTAAAAAAAAAGGTTACAAAAAAACCAGATTTGGACTGATACCTATTGATTGGAGGGTTGTGAAACTAGGTGAGGTTTCAAAGATAAAGGGACAATATGGGATTAATGCGGCAGCAGTAGATTTTGATTTTAACCTTCCTAGATATTTAAGAATTACAGATATAGATAAAGATGGTCGTTATAACACTGCAAAGGAAAAGTCTGTAAACGAACCATCAATGGAAAAATACTTACTTGAAAAGAATGATATAGTTTTCGCTAGAACTGGAGCTTCGGTTGGTGAGTCATATTTACATGAATCAGGAATGACCAACCTTGTATTTGCAGGTTTTCTAATTCGGTTCAGAATTGATGATTCGATTCTTTTACCTTATTATTTAAAATTATTTTCAAATTCAAGTATGTATTGGAAATGGGTAAAAGTTTATTCTATGCGAAGTGGGCAACCGGGGATAAATAGTACGGAATTTTGCTCATTACAATTACCTATTCCATTGTTAAACGAACAATTAAGGATAGTAAATTGTCTTCAACTTTGGGATAAGTCAGTTTTAATTCTAACTAAACTTATAAAAGCAAAGCAAAGTCAAAAATTAGCACTTTCTCAAAGGTTATTGTCCGGTAAGAAGAGGTTGCTTGGCTATAAGGGTGATTGGTCTAAAGTTAAGGCAGGAGAAGTTTTTAAGAGTTTTACTAGTAAAGGTTTTGATGATGAGGAATTGTTATCTGCAACGCAAGATAAAGGTATGATTCCTAGGAATATGCTCAAAGGTAGGGTTACTATGCCTTCAGGTGATACGAAGTCCTTTAAGTTGGTTGAAAAAGGTGATTTTGTAATAAGTCTACGTTCTTTTCAAGGAGGCTTGGAGTACTCGTATTATCGAGGACTTGTTAGTCCTGCGTATACTGTTCTTAAACCAAAAAAACCAATTAATGATGAGTTCTATAAACAGTATTTTAAGTCTTACGAGTTTATTGGAAGATTAGCTGTTGCTGTGATTGGTATTAGAGACGGTAAGCAAATTAGCTATTCTGACTTTTGTGTTGTGAAAATTGCAAATCCAAGTCTGGAGGAGCAATTAGCAATAGCAAATGTCTTGGTTGCTGCCGATAAGGAAATAGAAATACTCAATCTAAAATTGGATAAATTAAAGGATCAAAAGAAAGGCTTGATGCAACAATTATTGACAGGTAAAAAAAGGATGCTGTTAGACTAAAATAAAATGAAAGTACAAATAAGTTTTAAAATTGTAAATGAGGAGTATTCGCAAGAGTACGCAGATCAATATGATTTTGGTAAAGAAGGCATTGATAATAGAAAATACCATTTCTCAAAAACACTTGAGGTAGAGAATGTTAAGGAATTTTCAAAAATAGACGATGGGCAACTAGGGTTAAAGACGGAAATGAAGAACGGTGTCAAAACAACATTAAAAATTGAAAATATTTGCATTGCAAGGGTACAGACAAATGATGGTGAAATATTAAATTTTGGGGTTTCTAAATCTATACTTGAAAAAACACATGAGGCATTTAATGCAAAGGAGGGTGTAAGACGATTTTATTACTATATCAAAGATGATAACCGAACTTTTGAGCCAATAAATGGGGTGTTCTTGAATGAGGATGAGATGCCATTAGAGAATCTAAATAAATGACAAAAGAGCAGGTTAATTTAAGAATGATAATAAAAGGTTGTAATTATTAAAATTAGAAATTTATGAAGATACTAGGGATTAGAAATGCACCTACTAAAATTAGATTTTGTGTTATTGATGTAGATGGAGTAGATTTTGACTTTAGCAATGCTAAAGATGAGAATTTAATTTCATTACCAAAATCCCTAGTTAAGGAGAGCGAATTATATGAATGGATAAAGAGCGAGTATAGCAGAATTTTTCACAAGTATGGACCGTTCGACCATATGGCCATTAAACAAAATGAAAATGTTTCGACAAGATATAGTAGGGTTAAACCTGTAATGTTTATGGATTGTATAGCAACCATTGTTGCGATTGAAAATAAAACTGAATTCTCTTTCAATTTGTATGCTAATATAGGAACCAATAAAAAAGGAATATTAAAATTTGCCGAATCTAAAGCGGATAAATCAGAATTACACTGGAATACCCAAATGGCTGATGCCATTTCGGCGGCAATTTTAAATGCAATATAATGGCTTTCAAATCAGGTGATATTTTATATAAGTTTACTCTAATTAAAAGTTTAGGGGGTAATTTTGGTGAGGTATGGCAGGCGTCCGACAATAGTATAAATAAGGAGGTTGCTTTAAAAATTTTAGAGCCCACTTTGGAGCCAATAGCTAAATTATTGGATGAGGCAAGAATTGGAAATAAATTCAATCATAAAAACTTACTTTCTATTCATTATGCAGATGTAGCGTCAGTCGGGGGGAAAACGTATACGCTGATTGCTCAGGAGTATTTTAAGAATGGAGATGTTACTAACCATCTAAATTTGAAAAACTTTTTGCCACTACCACAGGTACTAAAATTATTACAAGAAGTCTTATTTGGATTAGAGTATTTACATAATGGGGGATTCTATCACAATGATATAAAGCCTGGTAATATTCTTTTGGATGATCAACATTGTGCTGTTTTGGCGGATTATGGTATTTCTGGTTATTCTCCAAGTGCTACTCCAATAGTACCAAAAAATGCATATAAAGTACATAGCGCTCCTGAAACAGCTACAGGTGCTGGCCAAATTAGTATTTATTCAGATTTATTTCAGGTAGGATGTACGGCTTATCGGCTTTTGAATGGGATAAGCAATTTAAAAAATGAATTTAATAAAATGGGACCTGCATCTTATGAGGACGAAAAGCTGAAAGGGAAAATACCAAACATCAAAAAGTATGAGGCTTTCGTGCCAACTAGGTTAAAAACCATTATAAACAAATCTTTAAAGATTGATCCCTTAGATAGATTTGGTTCAGCACTTGAAATGCGGCGGAAACTTGAAAAGTTAGTATTCGCAGGGTATTGGACTACAGATAGTAGTGGAGATTTGTTAGGTATAGGGAAAAACTATAATTATCAATTTTCAATAGTTCCAACGTCAGGTAACCTTTTTGATTTCGTGCCTACTAAAACGAGTTTAAAAAGTGGAAAGACGACGAATGTTTCAAATTTCAGAGACAAAGGTTTGTCTAATAAAAGAACCGTTGAATTAAGAGATAAGTATATCACATGGGTAATCGAAAACGCCAAATAGAATCAATTAAGGTAAGGAAATGAAAAAATTAGGTCTTGAAAAAAGGAGAGCGGAAGTTTTGAAAGCCTATTCTAGGTTTAAATCTTACGTTTACTATGACAATTTTAATATGGCCTTACGTTCAAGGCTTTCTGCTTTTGAAAGTGATGGTAAAGTGGAGGTAAAATTACAATTACTTGCCAAGGAACTATACAATTATTCTCGAGGAGAACCATTAAGTGAAAGAATTGAAGGTTTGATTAAGGAATCATCTTATGTGGTTGTGCCGAAATCCTTTAGGGAATCTGATAGCTCACAACGAAAATCAACACTTATTTTTAGTAATAAAACTACAGAAACTTATATAGTTGAAAAGCAAACTTATCTTTTTGACGGAGCAATAGATTTACATCTGATTTCTACACTTTGGATAATGGAAGAGGGTATTTCTTTGGTTGATATTATTGGCAAAGACAGTTATGGCTATCATTTGCATTTAACAGAGGACAATAAACGATTTTCAACAGACAAATTATTGTTTTCAAAATATTTTGAAAAATATCAAGAATGGAGAGATAAAGGAATCAAGGTTGCCAAGGAACAAATAGAGGCAGGAAATGATGTTTTACTAGTTTCATTGGATATAAAGAATTTCTTTCATTCAGTCAAAATTGATTTTAATGATTTGCGTAGTGATATTGGGATTAACCAAAAGTTTTCATTTACTCATTTAATAGAAAAAATTTACAAGCATTATTCCGTTCTGATAGGTAAACGAACAGAAGACGAATTGCCAATTCTACCTATTGCGCTTCCATCTTCAGGTGTCATTGCTAATTGGTTTTTGGCAACTTTTGATAAGGCGATCAAAGATAAAATGGCACCAATTTATTATGGTAGATATGTTGATGATATTTTTATAGTAAGTAGCAACATTACTCCACCGGAAGATTTGAAAGACCATGATGGGGAGAAGGGTAGCGAAAAAGTAATTGATTGGTTAATAGATAGGTTTTTCAACAAGGGCGCTCCTTTAAAAAAGAAAAAAACTGGAAAAAATGTGGATTTGGTATTTTCAGATGACAAGTATGGAGGATTGGTGATTCAACCCTCCAAATTGCGTTTATTTTATTTTTCACCGGACTGGCCACTCGCCATGCTCAATAAATTTGAAAAAACAATTGCGGAGAATAGTAGCGCATTTTGGTTTTTGCCTGAAGAAGAAAATATGAAAGATAGTCTTGATGATGATGCTTACGACATGCATTATGAAGACACAATTAATAAATTTAGAAGTATTTCTGATGTTAAGGCTAGTAAATATGGGGCATCCGTATTTTTAGCAAAAAGGATAAAGCTTGCTATTTTAAATAGTAAGGTGGATGGAGATGACATTCCAAAACAAATTTTCAGGTTCTTTAATGGAATAGCCATCCTATCTCTTTATAACCTTTGGGAAAAGGTCATAACTTATTTCGTAGTAACCAATGACTCCGAGAATTTAGCTAAATTTTTGAATAAAGCATTAGTGACTTTGAAATCTATTGATGGTAGTGAAGAGGTTAAAAAACGTCCTGTTATTGATGGATTATACCTCCATTTTAAATCTAGTTTAGCTATGGCTCTTACTCTTAATCCAAAGGTTCTAAGGGATATAGAAGGCATTAAGTGGAGAAAACCAGATGATTATAAAGAAGTTCGTGAAAGGACATTAAATTATAGAAGATCTTTATTGTTAAGACACCATTATTTACCACTTCCCAGTCTAATTATTTCAGATTATTTGGTTAACTCCGAAGGTTCATTATTGTCCAAAGGCTTGTTTAAAAAGCTAATTAGGAATAATCATCTTACTTTGAACCATGAGATAAAAAAAGAATTCTGGAGAATTCCTAGGTGGTTATATTTTCAAGAATTCTGTATGTACTTAATGCTTAAAACCTTATCGGATATCGATGGTAATACAACTGTATTTACAGCAAATTTAGGTTCTACAAATAGAGAATTAGACGAAATAATAGTTAAAATTGGATTGGAGTTGTATTCGAAATACAATGGAGGAAAGGATATAAGTAATATAGTTTCTGCAACCAAATACAAGGCATATGTTAATACCGATAAAAATGATAAGGATCATATTAAAATTTATTCCAATGAAATTAAATTAGTGTCAAAGGGAAAATTCAAAAATCCAACTATTGGAATTACAAATATGAAACTTTTTGGTCATGAAGTATTAGAGGCCATTTCAAAAGAATCTATTACCGGATCAGAAAAGCGGAATAGACACATGAAAATTTTAAATGCTGCGGAAGTCGAGAAAGTTGATTTGTTGATTCTGCCTGAAACTTCTGTTCCGTTAGAATTCCTTTACGCATATTCCGATGAAGCTAGAAGAAAGAACAGAGCTTTTATTTTTGGGTTAGAACACTTTACTCTTGGAAACACCTGCTATAACCTTACAATGACAATTTTGCCATTTGAAATTGGAGGAATGACGGATGTTTTGATTTTACCTAGGATTAAAAATCACTATTCTCCAGGAGAGAAATGGGAAATAGGGAGAGTCAATAAAGTAATTCCACAATTTAGACCACACATTTACCATCTATTTAAATGGAGGGGTTTACAATTTACAGTATATAATTGTTATGAGCTAACGGATGTAGTTCAACGTAGTGTTTTTAGGTCTGAGCTAGATATTCTTTTTGCTATTGAATATAATAAAGATGTAAACTATTTCAGTAACATTGCTGAATCTGCTACTAGAGATTTACACTGTTTTTATGTTCAAGCAAATTCATCTGATTATGGTGATTCGAGGGTTGTTCTGCCTAAAGAATCAATGTTGATGAATCCGGTTAGAGTAAAAGGTGGAGATAATAATGTGATATTAACGACTACTTTGGATATAGCTGGTTTGAGAAAGTTTCAGTCTCAACCAATCACGCATCAGAGGGATAGTAAGGAATTTAAAATAACCCCTCCAGATTTTGATCATGAAAGCCCAAAGAAAAGAGGTAAATAATGCATATGAAAACGCTATCATTTAAAGAAGATAATATTTCTCAAATACCTGCATTGCAGTTATTGCAAAAGTTAGGTTATACCTATCTGTCACCTGAAGAATCCATAAGGCTTAGAGGGGGTAAGACCTCTAATGTTATTTTAGAGCCAATTTTACGTAGTCAGCTTAACCTAATTAATAGTATTCAAGTTAGTTCATCTAAAACAGCAATTTTTAGTGAAGGCAATATTGAAAATGGTATACTAGCATTGAAAGATATGCCAATGCAAGATGGATACATAGCTACTGCGCAAAAAGCTTATGAACTATTAACGTATGGCAGGGCATTAGAACAGAATATCGATGGAGATAAAAAGAGCTTTACCTTACAGTATATTGACTGGAAAAATTTAGAAAATAATGTTTTTCATGTTACAGAGGAGTATAGTGTAATGAGAACAAGCAGCAAAGATCATTACCGTTCTGACATAGTATTATTTGTAAATGGAATCCCTTTGGTTGTTATTGAATGTAAAAGGCCAGATAATAAAGAGCCTATTTCTGAGGCAATATCCCAGCATATAAGGAATCAACAAGAGGATGGAATACGTCATCTATATATTTATGGACAGATATTACTTAGTCTAGCAACAACCCAAGCCAAATATGGAACTACGGATACCAAAGAAGAGTTCTGGGCTTCTTGGAAAGAAAAAGAAAATGACAATAAACTTTCAACCATAGTAAATACACCTTTAAATCTAAATCAGAAGAAAAGTCTATTTCAGAATCGCGAAGCATGGGAACAAAGAATAATAGAAGAGGGAGAAAAAAATACGGTTGAAGTAAGTGAACAAGATAAATATTTATACTGGTTATGTAGACCTGAGAGATTATTACAATTAGTTCAAGACTATATAATTTTCGAAGGTGGTAGTTATAAAAAAATTGCAAGGTATCAACAATTTTTTGCTATCGAAAAAATAATGAAACGAATAACTCATTTTGAGAATGGCAGGAGAAAAGGTGGTGTTGTTTGGCATACTCAAGGGAGCGGTAAGTCATTAACGATGGCAATGTTGGCGAAAAGGATTTATTTAAGTGTCAAAAATCCTAAAATAATTTTGGTGACTGACCGTATAGATTTGGATACTCAAATCACAGCAACATTTAAACGGGTTCAAGTACCAGTAACCAATGCTACCACCGGTAATCATTTAGTAGAATTACTTCAGAGCAACGGTGATAATGTGGTGACAACAATTATTAACAAATTTGAAGCAGCAGTTAATCAACTTGTAAAGCATCCCCTGGAGGATTCAAATATTTTTGTTTTAATAGATGAGGGGCATAGAACTCAATATGGAACATTTAATGTGAAAATGCAGAGGGTATTACCAAATGCTTGCTTTTTGGCTTTTACAGGAACACCATTGATGAAAAAAGAGAAAAGTACGGCTCAAAAGTTTGGTGGTATTATTGATGCTTATACTATTCTGGAAGCGGTGGAAGATGGAGCCATAGTGCCAATAATCTATGAAGGTAGACATGCGATGCAAAATGTAAATCAAAAAGCCATAGATCGCGCCTTCGACAGTGTTTCAGAACCACTAACTGATTATGAAAAAGCCGATTTAAAAAAGAAATACAGCAGGGCTGATTTAATAGGGAAAACTGAACAAAGGATTGATGAAATAGCTCGTGATATTTCAGATCATTTTTATCAGAATTGGGGAGTAGATGAAACGGGAGAGAGAAGTGGATTTAAGGGGATGGTTGTAACTCCTAATAAGTTAACTGCTATTAAATATAAAAGAGCTTTCGATTTAATAGGAAAGGTGACCTCTGAAGTAATCATATCTGCTCCAGATACAAGGGAGGGAAATGAAGATATTCATGAGGAAACTGCAAATGAAGTTGTTTCCTTTTGGAGACAAATGGAGACAAAACACGGTAGGGATTTTGAAAATTCATTAATCAATCAATTTAAAAATACAGATTATCCAGATTTGTTGATTGTGGTAGATAAGTTACTTACCGGTTTTGACGAACCGAAGGTAGCTGTTATGTATGTGTGTAGAAGATTGCGTGAACATACTTTATTACAAGCTATAGCTAGAGTAAATAGAGTCGCTAGAGGAAAAGAATATGGTTTTGTGATAGACTATGAGGGAATCATAGGCGAATTAGATGAAGCGATGAATACATATACAAATTTAGAGGACTTTCAATCCGAAGATTTAGAGGGGACATTTACTTATATCAAAGACGAAATTTCTAAATTACCTCAACTTCATACGACTCTTGTAGCGCTTTTCAAAACGGTAAAGAATAAATTTGATATAACCGCTTACACCAATTTTTTGTCAGATGAGGCGTTACGCGCCGAGTTCTATCAAATATTTTCAGCTTTCGCTAAATGTTATAAAATTGCATTATCGTCAGTAGAATTTGAAAATGAGACACCACTAGAAACGAAACAACTTTATAATAAAAACCTTAAGTTTTATGCGAATTTGAGAAACACGGTTGTTAATACATATAGTGATACCATTGATTTTAAAAAGTATGAAAAACAATTACAGAAACTCTTAGATCAACATGTGACCACAGACGAAGTTATTCGTTTAACTGAACAGGTTAGTATATTAGATTCAGAGGCTTTTGAAAGAGAATTGGAAAAGGTAGTAGGTGCAAGGGCTAAAGCAGAAACTATTGCAAGTAGAACCTCTAAGCATATTACAGAACGAATGGAAGAGGATCCTGTTTTCTTTAAAAAATTATCAGAACTAATTCAAGAGACCATTTGGGATTTAAGAGCTCAAAGATTATCAGAAGTAGAGGCATTAAAGAGGATTAAAGAACTTAGGGAGAAATCTATTTCAAAAAAATCAGATGATATTCCACTTGAACTAATTAATGATAACCGATTAATTCCTATTTATAGATTAGCAAAGAGTGGGAATGAAGTTTCAGATCAAAATTTGGTAAACTTTACAAAGGAAGTAGATTTGATAATTTTGAAGTATAAAATCGTAGACTGGCAAAACAAACCGGATGTCGTAAGAAAGATGACTTTTTATATAGGTGAATATTTAATAGATGAATTACATTTTGCCATTGAACCGGCTGATGAATTAGCCTTGAAGTGTGTAGAAGTTGCTAAATTGAATTACAGATGATATTACATCATGTAACACATTTTGGTTCAAAGAAGATAAAGTTTGAATTACAGTATTCTAAACGTAAGACATTAGGTATTACAGTTAAACCTGATTTAAAGGTTGTAGTTAAAGCTCCATTTGACAGTTCCATAGATAAAATTGAACAAAAGATTAGAAAAAGAGCAGCTTGGATTTTAAAACAACAAGATCATTTTTTGAATTTTTTCCCTCGTACTCCCGAGAAAAAGTTTTTAGGTGGGGAATCTCATTATTATCTTGGACGATCTTATAAATTGGAAATCGTTGATTCTAAAATAAACGAAGTTAGTTTTAAAGGAGGGTTTTTGATTGTTGAAACGAATAATAGAGCTAAAATTAAACCTCTTATTAAAAGTTGGTATTTAAATCGTGCTAAAGTTAAGTTCAGTGAATTTGCTATACCACTAATTGAAAAATTTAAAATTTATGATGTTGAACCTTCTAGTGTACTTATTCAACAAATGCCAACTCGATGGGGTAGTTGTACTCCATCAGGGAAGATAATTTTGAATCCTGAATTAATAAAGGCAAATAGGAAATGTATTGAATATGTCATAATTCATGAGTTATGCCATTTAATACATCATAATCATAATACAAATTTCTTTAAACTTCAAACGAAAGAAATGCCAGACTGGGAGAAGTGGAAAATTAAATTAGAAGATTTCATTTAAATTACGTTCTATTTATTAGATTTTATAAGTTGTAATATATTTCTTAACCATTCTTTTTGTTTACTATCAATTGGAGGTAAAGGATGGTAAAATGCCCAAGTATGGTTTGATTTGTTAAGTCCAAAAATCTTACGGGAAGTAATTTTTGATAAGGCTAGTTCCGCAAGTTCTTTTAGATTGATGTTCACTCCCCATGCAATTATCACAGGAACGTTATTGGAGAAAAGATTACACAAGTCGTTTGTCCTTCGATTATCAAATATTGAATGGGGTACATTAAGTTCCTTGAATACCTTTATCATAGGATAGAATTCCTTGCTTTTAGGATTTCTATAGTCTGAAAGGTTTAAAATTCTAGCATACTGAAATCCGAATTCATCCATAATTTTAAAAATCTGATATTGGGTATTATCTGGTTTGGAATCGCATTCAATATTGAGTTTCTTTGTATCCATGGGTTTTGAAGACCCAGGGTTCATCATGACAACCATTAAATCTGGTGTTTGGACAAGGGTGCCTTCTTTTTTGATGTTTAGATATTTTCTAAATTTAAATTCGTTTATCTCATAGAAATAACCTGAAACGATATATGAATGTTTGCTATTTGTAGGCATTAACTAAACATTTTGGAATAATCTTCAGGTAATTGGGCGTCAACATCTCGTAAATATTGGTCCAATGCGGTCATTGTTGCATGGCCAGTAATAAGCATTAATTTACTTTTTGCTTCAAATTGAGGGTGTTTTTTAACTAATTCACGATACAACATAGTAATAAAAGTATGTCTAAAGCTATAGAGACCGTAATCTTTTCCTAATTTGAAATGGTCCTTAATTTTTTTAAATCTTTTGGTGAAATAGTTTCTCTTGTTGTCTTCGGAGGTTGACCAATTACCGCCAATCCCTTCTGGAGTAAAAAGAAATAATTCTTTGTTGAGCTTAGATAAATCGGGAATATCTTTTAGCATTATTTCAGGAATAATTTTAATTTTAACGTGCTTATTCTTGGCACGTACATATAATTTTTTATCTGAAATGTCGATATCCTTTATTTGAAGTCTACAAACTTCAATTGGCCTCAAAAGATTAAATGATATAAATTTCACAAAGAGTAGAAGTATTTCGTCATTTTCTTTTAGATAGTTATAAAGTTCTTTTTGAAGCTTAGGTGTGTAGGTTTTGTTTCTTTCTGGGATTGCCCTTAGTACGTTTATTTTTTTTATAAAATTCTCAATAATTATATCATTATCCTCAAATACTTGAAATAATGAACTCAGGTCAGTCCTGGTATTGTTTCTATTTCTAGGGCTGGAATTTTTTAAAACCAGATTTAAATAGTTAATGATATCCCTCTTCTCAATAGTGTCAATTGAGGCTTTTAAATTTTGTTCTTCTGACAACCATTTTTTAAATCTATTGATACGGCTTTTGAATTTGGAATATGAATTTGGGTTTAGTACACTGTGCTTTGTATCAAGTCCCAATTTAATTGCTTCTTCAATTGTAACAGGTCTTGCTTCTGTTTTATTTGTTTTTTCTGAATTTACTAGTTTATTATTAAGAACTTCCGATTCGGATGTGCTTGAGGTTTTAAGGTCAAAGAAGAGTTGTTCAATCTTTGAATTATCTTGATTAGGATCAAATCCAGCTTTTAAGAGCAGAGTTAAGTTTTTTTGAAGAGTTTTGAGGAATTGGAGCCTTTCGGCTTTGTTCTTTATTCGATTAGCACCTGCTTTAATATGTGGTTGACGTTTTAACCTACCTGATTTCAGCTCTCTGAAAGAATAATATACAAACCAATCTTTGTTTAAAGCAATTTGTTTCTCTTCTTTTGAGAGCGAGGACCATTCTTCAATATTTACTCCACCAGTATAAATTTTTGGTTCGGAAAAATTCAATTTCATATTGAATCCGTTTACGTTATCGTTTACTCTTTGTAAAAGTAGGGAAATTGATTGCATAAAAAAACGGTTTGTGAGTACACAAACCGTTGTTTTTATTAGCCTAAGCCTTTGTAGCGGGGACTGGACTCGAACCAGCGACCTTCGGGTTATGAGCCCGACGAGCTACCTACTGCTCTACCCCGCGATATGGGTTTTTATCTCACTTGTTTTGCAACTTCAGGTCATTAAGCTGACGAGATAAAGGTGCGCTATCTATTTGTAACGGGCTGCAAATATACAACACATTTTCTCTATATTCAAAACTTATTTAAATAATATTTTTTAAGACCATTATCTTTTAAAAAACATTAAATCCATAACTTCGGTTTTTTGCAATATTATGGATACAATTAATGACTTTATAGCGAGCGCACTGCCGTATACCGAGTGGCCAATGTTTCTTTTGTTAATAGGAGGCGGACTCTTTCTTGTTTTTTATTCAAAATTAATGCCTTACCGTTTTTTCGGTCATGCAATCGCAATTACAGCAGGTAAATATGATAATAAAGATTCAAAAGGAGATGTGAGTTCTTTTCAAGCACTATCCGCCGCTGTTGCTGCTACCGTAGGCTTAGGTAATATTTCTGGAGTTGCAATTGCTATTCATGACGGTGGTCCTGGGGTAGTTTTTTGGATTTGGATGACAGCTTTAATAGGTATGTGTATTAAATTCTATTCTTGTAGTCTGGCAATTATGTATCGTGGTACAGATTCTGAGGGTAAGTTACAAGGTGGTCCAATGTATTACATCACCAAAGGACTAGGTGAAAAGGCTCGGCCGTTAGCAATATTCTTTGCTGTTTGTGGTTTGTTCGGTTTTTTAGGCGTATTTACAGCTAATCAATTTACAGAAACATTCATGAGTGTTGTAGATCCTGGTAGTACACTGATTGAAATGAGTGATCAGAATTGGAAATGGACAATAGGTATAGTTTTAGCGATAATAACATCCTTAGTGATTTTTGGAGGTTTGTCAAATATAGCAAAGGTTGCATCGGCAATAGTACCTTTTATGGTGGCATTATATTTAGTTGCGGTAATTATAGTAATGGCCTTAAATTCGGAACAAATACTTCCATCTCTAAAAATGATTATAACAGAGGCATGGAATTTTAAATCATTGGCAACTGGTGGATTTTGGGGGCTTGTTATTATTGGGGTTCGTAGGGCGATGTTTTCCAATGAGGCAGGTTTAGGTAGTGCGCCAATGTATCATGGACAATCTAAAAATGATGAACCTATTCGCGAAGGCTTGGTAGCAATGTTAGGTCCTTTTATTGATACAATATTGGTGTGTACCTTTACGGCAATAGTTATTATTTTAAGTGGTGCATATTTAGAGGATTCTAGTGGTATTGTAATGACTTTATCAGCTTTTGAAACTACATTGTTTGGGTGGGGAGATATACTTTTAATGGTAATTGTTACGGCTTTTGCATTATCAACACTTTTTACATATTCTTATTACGGTGTTAAATCATTATCTTTTTTAACGAATGCTAAAATTGGTAGATTTTATAATTGGTATTTTGTTATAATGATTGTATTCGCAGCAGTTGCTTCATTAGAACTTGTGAAGAATTTAATCGATTTGTCTTATGCTCTTATGGTGATACCCAATATGATTGCCGTACTTTTGTTGGCTCCAAAGGTAAATGTGGAATTGAAGAAATACATAATAAAGTTAAAGGATGGCAGATCATAAAGCAGGCTTTGTAAATATTATAGGAAACCCTAACGTGGGTAAATCTACTTTGATGAATGCTTTTGTAGGTGAGAAATTATCTATTATTACCTCAAAGGCACAGACTACAAGACATCGTATTCTAGGCATAGTAAACGGTGATGATTTTCAGATGATTTTATCTGATACACCTGGTATTATTAAACCGGCGTATCAACTTCAGAGCAGCATGATGGATTTTGTGAAATCTGCTTTTGAAGATGCAGACGTGCTTTTATATATGGTTGAGATAGGGGAGAAAGCCTTAAAGGATGAAGCATTCTTTGAAAAGATAAAGAACAGTAAAATTCCCGTTCTATTACTGTTGAATAAAGTAGATACTGCTACCCAAGATTTGTTGGAAGAGCAGGTTCAATACTGGCAAGAGATGTTGCCTAGTGTAGAATTACATCCTATATCGGCACTATCTAATTTTAATGTTAAGGGGGTGTTTGAGCGTATTATTGAGTTATTACCTAAATCTCCAGCATATTACCCAAAAGATCAATTAACAGATAAACCAGAACGTTTTTTTGTTAATGAGACTATTCGCGAGAAAATCTTATTAAATTATAAAAAGGAAATTCCTTATGCGGTTGAAATAGAAACCGAGGAATTTTTTGAAGATGAAGACATCATTCGTATGCGCGCGGTGATTATGGTAGAACGTGATTCTCAAAAAGGAATTATAATTGGTCATAAAGGTGCAGCTTTAAAGAAAGTCGGTGTTGAGTCTAGAAAAGATTTAGAAAAATTCTTTGGCAAACAAGTGCATATAGAGTTGTATGTAAAAGTGAATAAAAATTGGCGAAGTAATGCTCGTCAATTAAAGCGCTTTGGATACAATAAATAATAAAACTCAACCATATCTAAGTTAAATTCAGTTTTATATAGCAAAGGAAAATGAGATATTATCCTTGGATTTCATGAACAGCTAGTAATCAGGTATTTGTTAGATTTCACCTTTTTTTATTGACAATTATCATAAAATATTTATCTCAAATGGAGTTTTAATTCTTCATTACAACAATAAAAGACTATTTTTGATTCATCGACAAACTGTTTAAAAAATCCGATGAAATGCAAAATATAATCATTTTTGGTGCCTCCGGTCATGGTAGTGTTGTTTTGGATTGTTTGGAAAAAGAAGGTAAATACAATGTAATTGGTTTTGTAGATTCTTTTAAAGAGAAAGGTTCACTAATTAACGGGTACCAGGTCTTAGGTAGCGAAATTGACTTACCATATTTAATAAGTAGATTTAACATTACAGGAGGCTTAGTGGCAATAGGTGATAATTGGACTAGAAAATTGATTGTAGATAGAATTTCTAAAATAGTTCCATATTTTAATTTTGTTAACACTATTCATCCTGATGCCGTTTTAGGGAAAGATGTGCAATTGGGTTGTGGTAATGTAATTATGCCAGGTTCTATAATAAATGCAAATTCTATTATTCACGATTTCTGCATACTTAATTCTCAATCGATTTTGGAGCATGATTGTTTAATGGAAAGTTACTCCAGTTTAGCTCCATCGTCTTGTTGCGGCGGTAATGTGTCCATTGGAAGTTTCTCTTCAATTTGTTTAGGTGCTTCAGTTGTTAATAACATTGTATTAGGTCAGCATTCAGTTGTAGGAGCCGGTTCTCTTGTTGTTGATCATTTTGGTGATAATCTGGTTATATATGGTTCACCTGCTAGAATTATTCGAAAAAGAGCTGTTGGCGAACCATATCTGTCTACCCCTAAAAAACAACAATTTTTCAAATTAGATAGTTTTGATGAGTTCAAGTCAAATCTCTCCATTTAAGATATATTGTAATTGCCACTATAAGTACTACCTTTGCAGCAAATTTAAGCTATGGGTGCTATTGTTGCCATTGTAGGGAGACCTAATGTAGGAAAATCAACATTTTTTAATCGATTAATTCAAAGACGCGAGGCTATTGTTGATGCCGTTAGTGGTGTTACGCGCGATCGTCATTATGGTAAAAGTGATTGGAACGGAAAGGAGTTCTCTATTATTGATACCGGTGGATACGTAGTTGGTAGTGATGATGTTTTTGAAAAGGAAATCGATAAGCAAGTAGAATTGGCAATTGAAGAAGCCGATGCTATTATCTTTATGGTAGATGTTGAAACCGGGGTAACCGGTATGGATGAAGATGTAGCTAAATTATTAAGACGAGTTAAAAAACCTGTTTTTTTGGCTGTCAATAAAGTTGATAATGCTAAAAGAGCAGAAGACGCAGTTGAATTCTATTCTCTAGGTTTAGGTGAGTATTACACATTATCTAGTATAAATGGTGGAGGTACCGGAGAGTTATTAGATGACTTAGTTGAGAAACTACCTGATGTTATAGAAGAAAAAAGTGAATTGCCAAGATTTGCAGTTGTTGGAAGACCAAATGCAGGTAAATCTTCTTTCATTAATGCGCTTATTGGTGAGGACAGGTACATAGTGACTGATATTGCAGGTACTACAAGAGATAGTATTGATACCAAATATAATCGTTTCGGGTTTGAATTTAACCTGGTCGATACTGCAGGTATACGCCGAAAAGCAAAAGTTAAGGAAGATTTAGAGTTTTACTCTGTAATGCGTTCTGTTAGAGCTATTGAACATTGCGATGTATGTATTTTAATGTTAGATGCTACTAGAGGTTTTGATGGACAGGTAGAGAATATTTTTTGGCTTGCTCAACGTAACCATAAGGGGATAGTAATTCTTGTAAATAAGTGGGATTTAGTAGAGGATAAAGAAACCAATACTATAAAGCACTATACTGATAAAATTAAAAAAGCTATTGAGCCATTTACAGATGTGCCGATACTTTTTGTTTCTGTTTTGACAAAGCAACGTATTTTCAAAGCAATAGAAACTGCGGTTGAGGTTTATAATAATCGTAATAAGAAGATTATTACCCGTAAGTTTAATGAAACTATGCTGCCTTTAATAGAGAACTATCCACCGCCAGCATATAAAGGTAAATTTGTTAAGATAAAATTCTGTACTCAATTACCTACTCCTTATCCTCAGTTCGCGTTCTTTTGTAACCTGCCACAATATGTTAGA
>TARA_R110002033_G_scaffold171219_1_pt1 | contig 98048 bp, 87 predicted proteins | sample TARA_R110002033 | Tara Oceans TARA_R110002033 (sample SAMEA4397051) | marine metagenome | biome: Polar Biome; feature: [SRF] surface water layer (ENVO:00010504); material: water (ENVO:00002006), including particulate matter (ENVO:01000060) such as... | depth 5 m | reverse complement strand
CGAGCCACAAGATCGGCAAGCAGCAACAAAATCGCGCCAACTAGCATGGTGGAAGGTAAGAGTATTTGATGGCGTCCACCGACCAATTTACGCGTTAAATGCGGGGCCACTAAGCCTAAAAATCCGATAGGACCACAAATCGCGACACAAGAAGCTGTCAGTCCAACGGCAATCGCCAAAGACGCTAAACGCAGTTTGTTGGCCTTGATACCAAGACTAATGGCACTGTCGTCGCCGAGGTGGATTAGGTTCAGAGGTTTGGCCAGCCAAAGCGCAAAAGGAATGAGCAGCAACCAAGGCAATAACATAGAAAGCTGATTCCAGCCGCGCCCCCATAAACTACCCGTTAACCACAACAGAGCGTTGTTTATTTCCAGCGGTTTAACCAGCATCAGAAAGTCTATACAGCTGGCGTATAACGCCGCCAATGCCACACCTGTAATCGCCAGTTTAATGGTGCTGCTATGTTGACCACACAGCCACCACAACATTAACGCAGCGATCAAACTACCGATTAGCGCAACAGCTGGTAACCAGCGAATATCGGCATCAGGGAAAAATGTCATATAAAACACAGCCGCCAATCCAGCGCCATGACTGACGCCAAGCACATCGGGTGACGCTAATGGATTGCGAATCACACCCTGCACTAAGGCGCCAGCAAGTGCCATCATAGCGCCAACTAACATAGCGAGAATGGTACGAGGAAAACGGTATTCATGAACGGTGAAGTAGTTGGCATTGCCGACCTGAAACCCTTCAAGAATGCTTTTAAAGGGAATGGAAACGGCGCCAAACATCAGATTAGCGATCAACAATCCTAACAAGGCAAGTAGTAAAATAGGCAGCGAGCGCGTGGCCATTATAAGGTTCTCTTGCGGACGAGATAGATGAAAAATGGCGCGCCGATCAAGGCTAAAATAGCGCCAGCGGGCGTTTCTGCCGGATAAATAATAGCTCGACTGACGGTATCGGATAGGACGACTAAGCAAGCGCCCAGCATCATAGCAATGGGTAAGAACTTACGATGATCTTGTCCTGCTAGCATTCTTGCCATATGAGGAACCAGTAGCCCGACAAAGCCAATCGCACCCACACTACTGATGGCGCTTCCAACCAACAGTAAAACTAAAAAGCTGCCGCCTAATTTTACCCACATGAGCGAGACACCAAGGTTTCGCGCATTGTCGTCACCAAGTTGCAATAGATTGAGCGTTGGGGCAATCAGCATAGCGCCCAATAAACCAATCACACAAACTGGCCAGAAGGAATCAAAGGTTTGCCATCTAGCATCAGTTAAACTGCCAGCTAGCCAAGTAAGTACGCCTGCGGCTTGATCTTCCGCGATGATAATGACGGCTTTGGTTAAGGCCGCGCACAGAGCAGAAATAGCGACGCCAGCCAACACCAATCGGCCGTGCTCATTGCCACCGCGCCATGCACTACCAAGTAACATGACGAACGCCCAAGCAATACCACCACCAATGATAGCTGCGACCGAAGAACCGAGTAGACCAAACCAAGGTGCAATAGTGGAAACAGTCGCCATGCCAAGCGCAGCGCCCGCATTGATGCCTAAAACTGAAGGTGAGGCGAGAGGGTTTTGTGTCAGTCCTTGCATGATGACGCCCGCAGCGGCGAGATTGGCACCCACCATAATCCCGATCAGGACTCTAGGCAGCCTTAAATCATGAACAATATGCTGAGCAATACTTTCCTTATCCATATTATATAAAGCGTGTAGAGCATCCATTGGTGTAATCGTGATCACGGACCAACTAAATAAGCTGGTCCATGAACATACCAATAAAAGCAGCAGCAATATTAGATATTGGCCGACAAAAGGCAGGCGTATTGAGATCATTTGTTCGCGTTAAAGACCTTAATAAGATCTTGCCCCATGGTTTCAGCGGAAATAATGCCGCGGCAACGAGACCAAGTATTAGGGTTAACCGAATAAATATGATGATTTTTAGCGGCTTTTAAGACAGACCAAAGCGGTTCGTTTTTCCACTTGTCGACAATGCTTGGGGTAACGTAATTGCCGACAATAAAGTAGTCAGGATTCACTGCAAGAAACTGTTCTAAACTGGTTTGACGATAGGCATCGTCGCTTCGGCCTGTGTTAGCATTTTTTAAACCTAAGGCGCGAATGACTCCGCCAGCATAGGAATCGGCGGTATGCAGAAACAGCGCGTCATCACGGGCAACACCAAATTGAACTTCTTTGCCTTCTGGTAATTGTTTAGCAAAATCAGCCATTATTTGAGCATGCTTCTTTAAGCGCGCTTGCATTTCTTTGTCTTTGCCAATGGCTTTGCCAATTATGGCCGTGGCGTGAAGGTTCTCTTCATAGGTAGCTCGGCGCGAAGGCAGGATTAATGTCGGTGCTATCTTTTGTAGGTCAGCATAAACCCCTTCATGACGAGAAATATCAGCAATGATGAGATCAGGTTTTAGCGAAGAAATAGTTTCAAGGCTGGGTTGAGAGCGAGTGCCAACCGAAGTCCAATCGCCAATTTCTTTGCGAATCTCTTTTAGAATACGTTCTGGATCTTTGTCATCAGCAATACCAACAGGGCTGACGCCAACGGCCGCCAATGCATCTACAAAGGAAAGCTCCAAAACTACGATGCGTTTCGGAACGTAATCTATGCTAAACGTGCCTTTGCTGTCTTCTACACTATTTTTAATGCTGTCTTGTGTCCAAGAAACGGCTTGAACAGAAAGAGATGAACTGAGTAAGAGAGTGGAGAGGGCAATCGACAGCAAGCGCTTCATAAAACAGCCTTTGAGAGGTTAAGAAAACGCGATAATGATAACACTTCTCAGTGGTATTTGAAGTGCTTTCAACGTTTATTGCTGCTTTAAATAGCGCTCTTTATGCTGTGTTGCGGACTTTTAGACACTTTCTCCCGCTTCTATTTTGAACGGTAAATCAATGATTCTTTGTGAAACAGGATTCCCTTGTAAGCGAGATAGTAAATGTTCTGCTGCGAGACGTCCCATTTCTTCACGAGGTGTGATCACGGTAGTGAGTAAGGGAACCATGGCGCGAGAAATATCATGGCCATGAAAACCGGCGATGCCGATGTCTTGTGGAACTTTAATTCCCGCTTTTTGGCAGGCATAGAGAGCACCGATTGCCAAGTCATCGTTGGTGCAAAAGATGCCATCGGTATCAGGTTGTTGCTGTAACGCGTCTTTTAGGAACGTCGCGCCAAGCGTGAAAGATGACGCGCTATTGGTTTTTAAGCACAAAGGGGTTAAGCCATTGTCGAGCATAGCTGTTTCGTAACCCTTGATTTTGAAGAGTGTTCGTTGGTCCATTCGCGCGGCAAAGTAGACAATCCTTTGTCGGCCTTTTTTGATCATAAACTCTGTCATTGCATAAGCGGCTGCTTCGTTGTCTATGCCAATGGCTTGTTCGATTGGTGGTGAGACAGAATCCATGATTTCGATAACGGGAATACCAGCAACGGCGAGCATCTTTCTTACGCGTTCTGTGTGATAGCTTTCTGAGATGATTAAACCATCGACACTGTAAGACAAAAGCGTGGCAATACGAGATTCTTCGGCTTCTTTGCTGTAACCATAGTGAGCTAGCATGGTTTGATAACCAGCGGGTTCTACTACGGACTCGATGCCGCGGATGACTTCGGCGAATACTTGGTTGGTCAAAGAGGGCAATAAAACGCCAATCGCATGGCTCTTTGATTTGGATAAAATATCGGGTGCTCGGTTTGGTATGTAGCCTAGGTCTTCCAATGCTTCAGCTATCTTAGTTTGTAGCGGAGCTGAGACTTGATCTGGATTTCTAAGAAAACGACTCACGGTCATTTTGGTCACGCCAACTAAGTCAGCAACATCTTGAAGAGTAGGACGCTTGTTTTTCATGTTCGGACTTTTCATACCAGTGACGTATCCATGTTTTGTTACAAGTAACATTATCATAAGCCATTCATGGCTAGAAACAAAAAATTAGCTATTAGCGGAGCAGGTGTTAATTAAAATAGGATTTATGTTGAAAGTGAGTATTTACTTATTTATTTATGAAAGAGGCACAACTTTATGGTTGTGCCTCTTGCTTGCATTTATTTATTCGCTAAAAGCGTAAGCGCTTCATTTAAGACAGCGTCGGCATCTTGGGAAATGTCGATTACCAGCGCTTCGTCTTCTGTTGGTTCAATCAAGGTAGCAAACTGACTTTCTAGCATTTCTCTACCATTAAAATAATGACCGTCGCGCTTTTGGTGGCGCTGCCAAATAGTATCGATATTACCTTTTAGGTAGATCATGGTGACATCATCTAGACCATGACGCAGCATTGCGCGATATTCTGGTTTTAATCCAGAGCAGGCAATTACTGCCGTAGGGTTGTCCGTCAATATGCTGTTGAGTGTCGCCAACCAATCCTTGCGGTCTTCATCAGTGAGCGGCGTGCCTTGGCGCATCTTGTCTACATTGGCTTGACAGTGAAAGTCGTCACCATCAAAAAATTGATAGCCAAGTTTGTCCGCGATGCTTTTGCCTATTAAAGATTTACCTGACCCTGATACGCCTAATACTACAATTTTCTTTGTCATCTTCTTAAGTCCTTATCGCCTTGCTGTTGTCAGCAAGGCAGCAGTGTCGTTCAAAAAGCCGTGTTGAACGGCATGGTCTCAATGGGTTATTTCCACCAAAGGGCCAGCTCAGGGAAGAATATGACCAAGCCCAGAACAAACACCTGTAAGCCAATGAAAGGCATTAGAGAGCTAAATATTTCGCCAAGACTAATGTCTTTTGGTGCCACAGACTTAAGATAAAACGCCGCAGGACCAAACGGTGGTGATAGGAAAGACACCTGCATGTTCAAACAGAACACCACACCAAACCAGATAGGATCCAAACCAAGTCCGGTAATGATAGGTACGAAGATTGGCATGGTTAATAGCGCAACACCGACCCAATCCAAGAACATACCGAGTACAAGCAAGATGATCATCATGATCATGATGGTGCCCATCACACTGCCGCCGCTTAGGGCAAGAATGGTTTCTTCAACGAAGTCGATACCACCCATTAGGTTGTAAACGCCCACTAGAGCCGTTGCACCAATACCGATCCAGATGATCATGCCACATGTGCTCATGGTGGCTTTGGCACTGTCTTTTAGCATGGCGAAATTCAGTTCACCCCGAATCGCCGCACTGATGATGATGCCGACAACACCGAGTGCAGATGCTTCAGTAACAGAAGCCACACCGGTATAAATACTGCCGAGTACCATCATTACGGTAAGCAATGGGAACAACAGAGCTTTTAAATAGTTGACGTCTTTGTCCGCTGCCAGCTCTTCTTCGCTAGGTAGTGGCGCGTATTCAGGGTGAAGACGACAGATGATCAACACGTAAGCCATGTAAGCGAAGGCAAGAATAAACGCTGGCAAGAAAGCCGCTTTAAACAAGTCGCCAATCGATACGCTGGCCGTTAAGCCGTAGATAATCAAAACGATACTTGGTGGTAGCATGGTGCCTAACGCACCGCCGGCACAAGTTACACCTATGGCCAGTTTGCGGTTATAGCCAAGACGCAACATTTGCGGTAAAGCCAAGATACCAAGTAGCACGGTTTCACCACCGATAACGCCAGACATAGAAGCTAAAACGATAGCAACCAATAACGTCTGTACAGCAACACCGCCACGTAGTTTGCGACCAAAGACCTTCATCGCATCAAATAGATCTCGGGCGATACCGGACCTATCTAATAAGGCGGCCATGAGAACAAACATCGGTACAGCAAGAAACACATAGCTGCCAACGAAGCTGTACAAACGGCTGGTGATCAGCGGCAAAGCGCCAACTCCAAACCAACCGATTGCAAAAATAAGCGCTACTAACGCGGTAACAAAGGCTAATTGCATGCCCGTTAGCAGTAATAAAATCATCGAACCGAGCATGAGTAGGCTGCCGTAGCCTATGCCCATAGCGGATAAATCAAACATCTTTGCGTTTCCTTAAACCATTTAATTCTTGTATTAGGTGCAAGAAAAACTGCACAAACATGATACATAAGGTGGCGAAAATCATGCCTTTAACTAAGGCAGGGAAAACGGGATCCCAAGCGGATCCAGATGTTTCTAAACGTAGATCACCAAAGGGTGTGAACCATGAGTCCTGAACCATCTGATAAGCAGCCCAGCTAAGTAAACTGGTAAACATAAGACCCATAATGTGATGAAAAACATTCAACCAGCGACGGGCTGTGTCTGAAACAATGTCGTAGATCAGCACCACACGAACGTGTTTGTTGATGGCCAAGGCATAAATGCCGCCATAAACGAACAAACATCCACCTAGAAATGAGGCGGTTTCGTGAACCCAAATGGTTGGTGCGTTGAATATGTAACGCATCAAAACTTCGTAAAAAGAAATGCCAACGGTAAAGATAAACAGCAAACTGATGAGATTACCGAACCAGTAGATCAGACGATCTAGGGCGTTTCTCGGCTGTTCAGAACTGTCCAGTGTCTGTGGATGAATTTCGTCTTTCATGATCATTATCCAATGAAAAATAAGCGCTATAACAATTTGGGGTGTATAGCGCCTATCTTGCAGGTTTAAAAGCAACTATAAGCATTGGGTTTGTTTTGATGTCATGTGTTTCGACTCAGCGAACACATGACATCAAAACGCTTATAGAAGGCCGTTTGCTTCTAGGTACGTTGTAATAGAGTCATAGACTTTCTGCGCATTGGCAGAACCTTTCGCGAACTCTTTCCATTGTGTACGAGCAATAGCACGGAATTTTTTACGTTCCTCTTCAGACCAGTCATGAATAGTGATGTTTGGATCTGCTTTCGCAGCTTTTACTGCCGCTTGGTCAGCAATACGTAGTTGCGTTGTCATGTCCTCTGCGAAGTCACGAACTGAAACGGTTAGGATTGCTTGAATGTCAGCTGGCAATTTGTCCCATTTTTTCTTGTTCATTGAGATATCAATCAATGGCAAAGAATGGAAACCAGGTTGAACTGGATGTGTCGCAATATCGTTCATGCCTGCTTTCTGGTTAGTCGAGAAAACAGTGTAGTCAGCTGCATCGATAACGCCTTTGCTTAGACCTGTGAACACTTCAGAACCTGGTAGGTTTACTGGTGCTGCGCCCGCTGCTGCGAATACGCGTTGTACTAAACCTTCAGGTGCACGGATCTTCAGACCTTTTAAATCTGCAACGCTGTCTAGTGGAACGCGAGAAACCAAAGATTCAACGCCTGTCGTAGAACCACCAATGAATTTCACGCCGTAAGGTGCGTAAAGCTCATTCATTAGTTCGTAACCACCACCGTAGTTAACGTATTGCAGAAGTTGCTGAGTGTTTGACCAAGCGCCTACAGTATTACCAATCAAGCCAAAAGCCGGATCTTTTCCTGAAAAGAATTCAGTCGCGGTAATTTGGCCATCCAAGATGCCCATTTTAATACCGTCTAGTGTTTCTGTGTGTTTGAAGATACTGCCAACAGGAAGCAAGTCGATATGAACTCGGCCACCAGTCATTGTTTCGACGCGTTGAGTCCATTCTTTTTGAACTTGGAAGTTTTTGTCGCCAGCTGGGTCAGAAGATTGGAACTTAAAGTTGTAATCCGCTGCAATCGCTGAAGTCGATAGAATACCGGCCGTAGCGGCAGTCAATAACGTGGTAGTGAACTTATTCATGGTATTGCTTCCCATTATTTTTTTTTGAAAGAACCGCTTTGTTAGTAGCAGTTTTTAGGAATAGTGCTTTTAGTTACGATGAATGTTACCGGTAACTAAGGTGTGATGTTACCGATAACATTTTAGGTTAGTCAAGCCTTTGTCGACAAAATTTTATTGAGAAATGATAGATGATTGATATGCAAAGAAATCTTATTCAAGACGGGTGTAGACCTTTCCTAGACATTCAACATAGATATAGGCTTTATATAAGTTCTAGGTTTATGTCCTAGACATTGGTCTAAGAAGCGTTTTGTTGTCTAAGATAAAAGTGCACACTCTTGATAGCTAACTTCGTCTGTAAAAAACTTCGGCTGCAAAAAAGAGAATAATAAAATGGCTGCGATAGATATTCCTGAAGTCCATAAGTTCATTGAAACAATTCCTCCCTTTTCGAGTTTAAATCTGCTTGAGCGCAGGCAATTACTGATGGGCGTCTCTATGCTGTACGTTCGTCAGGGGCAGACTTTGACCTTAAAAAATGAAGCAGCGACAGTGCATTTGATTCGTCGTGGTGCTTGTGAAATCCGCACTCCCAAAGGTGGGTTGGTGGATCAAATTGCCGACGGTGAATGCTTTGGTATATCTAGCCTTATGGCGCAAAATCCAGATGGATTGCAAGTGGTCGCCATGGAAGACAGCTTGGTGTATCGCTTCGACAAAATTCGTTTCAAGGAAACGCTGGAAAAGAGCGAAGCTTTTGAACTCTTCTTTGAACACACGAGGCACAATCGGTTACGCAAACTTTCTCGTAGTCAAAGCAACGAATTAGCCTCTCCCGCATTGCAATTATCGACACCCGTTGCACACATAATGACGCGACAATTGATCCAAGCTTCCCCAGAAGAAAGTGTCCAAACTATTGCCATGCGCATGACCGAAGCGCGAGTCAGTTCGATTCTGGTGGTGGAAGATGAAAAGCTGTCTGGCATAGTCACGGATCGAGATTTACGTTCGCGTATTTTGGCTTTGGGCGGCTCGGCTGATTCTTTGGTAAAAGATGTGATGACTCGGGATCCTGTTAGCCTGAGACCCGACGCATTGGTAATGCAGGCGCAAACCTTAATGAGTGAAAGCAATATTCACCATTTGCCCATCGTTGATGAAGAGCAAAAAGCCGTCGGCATGTTAACCGCCGCAGATTTACTTCGACATCAAGAACTCAGTCCTTTGTTATTGATCAATCAGATTCATCGTCAACAATCCATCGAAGATTTAGCCCGTGTTTGCAAACAATGGCCGACCTTGATTATGAATCTGATTGTGACCGATATGAAACCCGCCGACGTGGGCAAAGTGCTAGCGACCGTGAGTGATAACCTGACGCGCCGTGTCATTGAACTGGCGCTGGATAAATTCGGCCCAGCCCCGATGGCATTTCAGTTTTTAGTGTTTGGTTCGCAAGCAAGGCGAGATCAATCTTTGGGCAGCGACCAAGATAACGGCTTGATGCTAGAACGCGAACCTACGGCAGAAGAAAGCCAGTATTTTGCTGAACTATCTGAATTCATCTGCCAAGGTTTGGGGCTTTGTGGTATTCGTCTTTGCCCCGGCAATATTATGGCGAGTAATCCTGAATGGCGCAGAACGACAGTCGGTTGGCAGCAAGTCTTTTCCACTTGGATAAAAAGCAGTGCGCCCAGTGCCTTACTTCACGCTAGCATTTTTTTCGACATTCGTTGTGTGTATGACACGGGGATTAGGCAAGGTGATGCGGTTAACAATTTGATCACAGCCATGCAGTTAGAGGTGAGCAAAAACAGCGTGTTTTTGGCGACTTTGACGCGCACTGCTTTAGCGAGCAAACCACCATTGGGCTTCTTCCGTCATTTTGTATTGGAATCCTCTGGTGAGCACAAAAATCAATTGGATTTGAAGCACCAAGGTTTGGCCTTGATCAATGATTTAGCTCGCTTGTATGGCTTGTCGTGCAAGACCTATCGAGCTGGTACCTTGGATAGAATCGAGCAAGCCATTCGAGAAAAGCTCATTAGTGTCGATACCGCTCGAAACCTCATGGACGCATGGGACAAACTCAATGGCTTGCGCTTAGAAGCTCAAGGACGTCACTGGCAAGCAACCGGAAAAGCCAGCGCTTACTTGGATCCGAAAGACTTGAGTTCTTTAGAACGCAAACATCTGAAAACGACGTTTAGCATAATCAGTGATGTACAAGACGTGGCGCAGCAGCGGTTTTTAAGAGGGTACAGCTAGATGTCGTTTGCGTTAATACAAAAGCTCGGTGCGTGGCACGTGTCGCGGCAATCCGTTAAACGTGCTTGGTCAGAATGGGATTATCTCGTATTGGATATCGAGACATCTGGGCTAGATCCAAAACAAGATCATATCGTCAGCTTTGGTTGGGTGTGCATTCACAAAGGCGTGATTGAACTGGATACAGCACGGCATATTGTGTTGGATAGCGCACAAATTGGTGACAGCGTTGGCATTCACATGATTACTGACTCGGATGTTCAGCAGCAAGGCAAAAAACAAGAAAGCGTACTGCGTTACTTGCGGCATCTACTACGCGAGCGGGTCTTGGTTATGCACCACGCGCCAATGGAACTGGGCTTTTTAAAACAAGCTTGGCAAACCGAAGCATTACCGACATTCTCTGCCAACTGGTTAGACACGCTCGCCATTGAACGCACCAAAGCCAATCGATCCCAGCAACCTATTCAAGACGGCGGCTTTCGCCTTGGCGCTTGCCGAGAACGCTACGGATTACCAGACTACCAAGGACACGACGCCCTAACCGACGCCTTAGCCACCGCAGAACTACTACTCGCCCAAATTGCCTACCAAGGTAGAGACTGCCGTCTGCATGACCTGAACCAAATGGGTGGCGGGCGAGTGAGGTTCACAACGCGTTAGTTGTTTGAATACGTCATTCCCGCGAAGGCGGGAATCAAGTGGACATAAAGGGATCTGACCTCTTTAATGATATCCATTAGATTCATTCATGTCTTTATTCAGGTTACGTTGTTTATATTCGCGAGGTGATGAGCCCATAATTTTTCTGAAATTTTGTCTAAAAGCTCTGTCGGACTCGTATCCCACTGCCAACGCGATATCTTCGATTTTCATTGGGGTGTGATCACTTATCATAGTTGCCGCTTTAAACATTCTCCACTCGGTTAGATGTTCAAGAGGCGTTTTGCCAACCGCTAATTTAAATTTGGTAGCAAAGGCTGACCTAGACATACCGACACTTTTTGCGAGTTGTTCTACCGTCCAAGTCTTCTCCGGTTTTTCGTGCATATGGCTTAATGATTTACCAATTTGAGGATCTCCAAGCGCTTTCAACCAACTTGGATTATTTTCAGATAATGATTCAAAATGATTTCGAAGTGCATGAATCAGAAGCACTTCAGAAAGTCGATCAATGACAGTTGTTGATCCTGGATGTGCCTGAGTGATTTCACTTTCAATCATCTGTAAAATTGTTTGGATTCCAATTGGTGTATTCGGTGTATTACCTTTTAAATGAATAATTGGTGAAAGGTATTCTGTAAGTAATCGGCTTTCGGCGAAAGCAAAACTAAAGCATCCTGAGATCATTGATACCGGCAGTCCTTCTCCACTACCAAAAGCGAGAACACCTGTTTGCACATAGTCTTCGCCTTGTTTTGGCGTTATGTCAGTTGAGCTTTTTAGTTCGAGTTTGCTTTTAAGACAAAAAGATTTTGAGGTTGGAAGAATGACAAAATCTCCTGACACTAAAGCCACAGGTTTTTGTCCTTCAACAACGAGAAAACATGAACCGCGTGTGACGATAAGACAGTGACCAACTTCATAAGGAAATCGAATGTTAAAATCTCCAATCGCTTCTAAGCGCCCATAGATATGGCCTTTTGTTCTAAGTAAAGTCATTACCTGCCCAAGTACATCCATAAAATTCTCCAACTAAATCGAATCATTAAAATCATACCACGATTAACACTTTTCACCTTACCTCTTGGTGTTTTAAGCCGAAAATATGGACTAGTGGGTATTAATAGTATTTTTAAAAGCATTTATATTGGACTCATTAGAAACGAGGAGAAATTAAATGCGATACCCAATTCCAAATGAGTCAATCGAGCTTCTATTTACTAAGGCCCGCTCACATCGCTCTTGGACTGAGCGTCCGGTTTCACAAGAGACTTTGCGCGAGCTTTATGAGGTGATGAAATGGGCGCCAACCTCCGTCAACTTGGCACCCGCTCGATTTGCTTTCGTACAAACCGAATTGGCAAAGGAGAAGCTTTATCCCTACTTGATGGATTCCAATGTTGAACAAGTAAGAAGTGCGCCTGTTACTGTCATTATTGCTTATGACGAAAAATTTTATGCAAATGCAGAGAGGCTTTATCCGGCCTATGATACGACCGATTATTTTAAGAACGATCCGAAAATAAGCTCTGACACCGCCTTTCGAAATAGCTCCCTTCAGGGTGCTTACCTGATTATGGCAGCAAGGGCATTAGGTCTTGATACAAATTCTATGTCTGGATTTGATAACGCTGGAGTCGATAAGGCGTTTTTTGCAGGAACCGATCTAAGGTCGAATTTTCTTTGTACGTTGGGATATGGAGATGATTCAAAACTCTTTGCAAGAGGTCCACGTCTTAGTTTTGATGAAGTTTGCCAATTTATATAAACATACAAGGAGAAATAAATGATTATTCTAACGGGCTATGTCCATTTAAAACCAGAAGATGTAAATGAATTTGTCGAAGATATCCAGAAAATTACTGCGAGTACGAGAGCAGAAAAAGGGTGTTTGTTTTATAATATTGTTGTTGAAGATGCTACTTTAGGCCGTATTGTAGCCATAGAACGCTGGCAAGATCAGGCTTCACTGAATGACCATTTAGGAACACCAGAAATGGCTGCATTCTTTGATAAGTGGATGAACCGACTGAAGAGTGACGTCATGAAATATGATGCCGCTAACGAAAGATCACTAATGGATTAATATCCGTTATCGCTTCTTTGTAGCTAAAGGGATCTGACCCCTTTAGTAACCCTTCACCACTAATTCCTAGAAGGCAGTGGCGATAATCCCCAGTCTTCTTCTTTTGGTTCAGTAGCCAATACTCTTGGGTTTTCCGACCAATGTATCAGGCTCATTTCACCTGCGGCGGATTCTGTTAGCGCCGTGCAATGCTCAACCCAATCCCCATCGTTACAATAGAGAATGTCATCTTTGATGCGAAACGAAGCAAAGTGAATATGGCCGCAGATGTAGCCATCGACTTTGTGGTTTTTGGCTGATTTTAGTGCAGCGGTTTCAAAGCGTTCAATAAACTCTTTTGCCTTGCTGATGTGGCTTTTTAAATAGCCTGCCAGTGACCAATAGGGCAAGCCAATAAGGCGTCTCACGCCGTTGATCCATTGATTCAGCGACAACATGAGTCCGTGGGCTTTATCGCCAATGGCGAGCATGAGAGGGCTGATTTTTACCATTTGATCGAATTCATCACCGTGGCTGATATAAAAAGTTCGGCCGTTGGCGGTTTTGTGGCGAGCGTTGAGTTTTATCTCAATCCCAGAAAGCGTCTGGCCGGCGAATTGGCGGAAAAACGCATCATGATTTCCCGGAATATAAATTACCTTGGTACCGGACTTTGCCATAGCGAGAATGCGTTCGACCACTTGATGATGAGCATCGACAAAATAAGCACGATGACGCATTTCTTGTAGGTCGATAATATCTCCGACTAGATACAAGGTATCGGTTTTGATGCTTTGCAAAAAATCCAATAAATGCAACGCTTGGCAGGCTTTGGTGCCTAGATGAACGTCGGAAATAAATACGGATCGAAATGTGGTCTGCATAAGCGCCTCCTCTAGGGTCTATCTTAAAGATAAGGTGCTTATGTGACAGAGTTGTGAGGGCTTTGTGACAGTTAGGTCACAATACGCTTTCGCTTATTACCTCATCAGTATGTGTCGTTATATAAGGCTGCAGGTAAATATGATTACCGCCTTGTTGCTTGGCAGATTTTTTTGCTTGAGCCGCTAGTTCTGCCACTTGGTGATGATTGGTACATTGTTTTGGGTTAGGGTGAACGACGCCAATAGCGAGGCTTAGAATTGGATGGAACATGGTATCGCCTTGGCGGTTTTTCGTCCAAACACCACCTTCTTGTAAGGTGTCGGCAGAATAAAAACCTCTAACTTGTTGTTCGAAGATTTCTAAAATGTTGTCGCATTGTTGTCGCCAATCTTGGTCGCCAAAGATCACTACAAAATCATCGCCACCAATATGCCCAATAAAATTATTATTGGGATTAACCTGATTTTTGATTAAAGAACCAACCAGCTGAATCACTTCATCGCCTATTGAGTAGCCGAAGAAGTCATTAAATGGTTTAAAGTCATTTAAATCAAAATACGCCACGTAGAAGTTTTCGTTGGCTAATAAACGACGGCTGACTTCTCGATGAATCGGGACATTACCGGGCAATAAGGTTAGTGGATTGGAGTAGGTAGCATTTTGTATTTTTAGCTCGGTAATACGTTTTAATAGATCTCTTAGATGACCTGTGCCGATAAACTTGCCTTCTCGGACCACAATAATTTCGTTGTTAAGTGTGTCGGCTTCTTGGTTGGTCATCAAGGTGGAAACACTAGATAAGCTGACATTACTTTCGACAATTAGTACATCACTGCTGAGTAAATTGGTAACCGGTTTATGTTCGTACAAAGCGCGTCCATAAGGTGTAGAAAAAAGCTCATGCAGCTGATGTCTGCGAACCACACCGACAGGCTCGTTGTTGTGGTTTAGTACTGGAATAGCCACTAAGTCTGGTTGCTTTTTAAAGCATTGGGATGCGTCTTCTAATAAGCTGTTTTCTTGCAAGCTTGGTGTAGGACGACACAGTGTTTGTACGGTTTCTGCGTGATCCACTTGGAATTGCGAACGTCGCTGAGCTTGTTTTACTAAATAGGGATGAGTCGAAAAAGCAGGGTTTTCCACAGGACGCCCAAGAAAATAGCCTTGCCCTAGCGTGACGCCAATTTCAATGAGTTGGTCGAGTTCTTGTTGTGTTTCTATGCCTTCTGCAATGAGTATGCAATTTAGTCGCTGAGCAATGGTCAGAATCGAGCGGACAAACTCTCGTTTGATTTCGTCTTTGTCGATTCCTTTAATGAAATGTTTATCGACTTTGACTATGTCTGGCTGCAATTCAGACCAAAGCTGAAGGCCAGAATAACCGACACCAAGGTCATCAATGGCAACTTGAAAGCCCATTTTACGATAATGATCGACACTACTGCGCGGCAAGCCATTATGGTCGTACGGATGCTGTTCAGAAAGCTCGATGACAATGTCTTTTTGATCCAATCCCAGCTCATTTAAAATCGCCAATGTCATACCAGACTGGTGATCTGGTGACCCCAATAAAGAGGCGCTAACGTTCAAAAATAAGCGGCCTTTTAATTCGAGTTTGGCGAATTTTGATAGGGCTTTTTCACGGCAAAGTAACTCTAGTTTATGAAGTTTTCCTTCTTGCTGAGCCAGTGTAAATAATGGATCTGGAGAAAAAAGCGTGGAATTCATTGGGCCACGAGAAAGTGCTTCATGCCCATATATTTCACCATTACTTAAATCGTAAATAGGTTGGAAGTATGGCGTGATTAATCCATTCGAAAGGATTTTCTCAAGTAGAGCATTATTGTCAATTTGGCTCATTTTCTCTCAGATACGTCTAGGTTAAAAAAGTGGCTAGAGCGATATTTTATGTCAAATTTATGACACTTTGATGACTTGGGTTGAGATGAAAATGCTTTGCTAAGGGAGGTGTTATCTAGAGAAAAACCGAAGGTTTTAAGGTTCTTTGTGAAGAGAAGCCCGTTACCGGATCGATTTCTTATTCTTGCCTTTCGATCATCGGGAACATTGGGTTCTTCATCGTCGTGCTTTATTTGCTTTTATAACGGTTGTTGATTAATTAGTGACAACAACGGAAATAAACTAGTCAAATACAGATGACGTAAAAGCTTTTTACTGAAAATATTAGTGCTGTGGTTGAACTGATTTTAATGTACGGCCAGCAGTCAATTTTGCAAAGAATGCTTTAATGCTTGCTACGGCTTTTTTAGTTAATTCTGCGTAGTATGCACGACGCAATTCGTAAGCTTTTTCTACATAGTAGTCAGCATCAAGGTTGCCGAAAGCGTCATATTTAAGATCGTTTTTCATAGTGATTCTCCTAAAAAAGTTCAGTCATATTTGACACTTGTTATTCTAGGTTCTGACCAATCATTCAGCAAACGATCAATTTTCAGCTAATAGGTTAGAAAAATTCATCAAATGGATGGTTGATTACTCAGGACTCTAAACTTCCCTGGTGGAATGCCTGTGGATCGTTTGAAAAAACGCGAAAAATACCCCGGATCTTTAAAGCCTAAGTCGTAACTGATCTCCTCTACAGAACGTGCTGTATAGATAAGACTGCGCTTTGCTTCTAATAAAACGCGATCATGAATTAAGTCCAATACGCTTTGGTTAAAGGTGGTTTTACTAAGCCTATTTAAGCGGCTGGTGGAGGAGCCTAAAGCATCGGCATACTGATTGCTGCTCCAATGCTCTCGGTAGTGTTTTTCGATCAGTTCTTTGAGTTGATGTGCATGACTGTTTTCTGTTTTGTTGGTGACATTGCTCTCGCCGTTAACATGTTGGCGATGGAGCAGCAGCAAAATAGCTTTTATCAAGTATTCACTCATTAAAGCGCGACCTTCGCGTATAAACGAAGACTCACTTTCAAGCTGCTGAATGAGCGGCCAAAGCTCAGAGAACATATTGCGGTGGCCATTAAAGTCTATGTAACAAGCCTGACTAAGCAATGGCTGGATAAATTTCGCTGCCTTTTCTTTGTAGGCATCTTCAAGCAAAGGCTCGGCGATACTGATGACTCGTCCATCGGTATCGGGTGCAAAACGAAAACCATGTACGACGCCAGCGGGAACAATAATCGCCCATGCACCTTGTAGCTTGTGTTGTTGCTCGTCGAGCTGAACTTTTACTTCACCAGATTTTAAAATCAGAATTTGAAAAAGCTGAGCGTGCCGATGAGGGTTGATTTTCCAGCCTAAGTCACCGCTGCGAGATTCTATGTCTTCAATATGAAAAAACTCTGGGTCATTTATCCAGCTGGATTCGCCATAAAGTCCAAAGTGAGGAATGTTAGATTTCTGCATGTCGCTCTTCTTAATTTTTTATAAGTTACACAAATGTACTTTTTTAGTTGTTTGTTTCTATGAGTCTAAAATGTACAAATAGACGCATATTTATAGGTTTTTATAAGCGAAAAGTGCCATAAAGTCATTTTAAATCGTGTTTTTGCTGCTAATTTAAAAAATCACCCATGATCAAAAAGTACAATTTTTTGATCATAAATTACCTAACGTATTATCCATTTATCTTCCATTATGTTGTTACTAGCACGTTGATCACTGAATCAACGTCGAGAAAATAACAATAAATCGGAGAGAAAGATGAAAACACAAGTAGCGATTATTGGTGCAGGTCCATCGGGTCTATTACTTGGACAATTGTTGGCAAAGCAAGGGATCGACAATGTCATTATTGAACGCGTTTCTGGTGAGTACATTCTAGGTCGAATTCGTGCAGGCGTGCTTGAACAAGGTATGACAGATTTACTGCGTGAAGCCGGTGTTGGTGAGCGCATGGATCGGGAAGGTCAAATACATCACGGTGTTGAGTTAGCGTTCAATAATAAACGTGTACAGATAGAGCTGGAAAAACTCACTGGTGGCAGTACTGTGATGGTGTATGGCCAAACAGAAGTGACCCGTGATTTGATGGAAGCCCGCGACGGAGCTGGTTTAACCACGTATTACGAATCGAGTAATGTGGCTTTACATGACGTGAAAAGCGACGCTCCCTACGTGACTTTTGAGCACAACGGTGAAACACACAGGTTGGATTGTGATTACATTGCAGGCTGCGATGGTTTCCATGGTGTATCACGTCAAACCATTCCTGAATCTTCTCGCAAAGAGTTTGAGCGTGTTTATCCATTCGGTTGGTTAGGGGTTTTGTCTGACACGCCACCAGTAAACCCAGAGTTGATTTATTGTAAGACAGATCGTGGTTTTGCCATGACAAGTATGCGCTCTGAAACGAGATCGCGTTATTACCTTCAAGTGCCTTTGACTGACAAAGTCGAAGATTGGAGTGATGATGATTTCTGGACAGAGCTAAAACGCCGTCTTCCAGACGATGTGGCTGAAAAACTAGTGACAGGGCCTAGTATCGAAAAGAGCATCGCGCCACTACGCTCGTTTGTTTGTGAGCCAATGCAATATGGTAATTTGTTTCTTGTTGGCGACGCCGCGCATATCGTTCCACCAACGGGGGCAAAAGGTTTGAATCTGGCGGCTTCTGACGTAGCAACTTTGTATAAAGTAATGACTCGTGTTTACAAAGAAGGTGATAAAGAGTGCATCTCTCAGTATTCCGACATTTGTTTACGTCGTGTTTGGCATGGAGAGCGTTTTTCATGGTGGATGACTAATATGTTGCACGACTTTGGTCAGGGCGATGAGCATGATAATGACGCTGCAACCCATGGTAAATTTATGAGTTCGGAGTTGAATTTTTACACGGATAATGAAGAAGGGCGCCGTATTATTGCGATGCAATATGTTGGTTTGCCGTATGAAGATCTGGTTTAAGTGATAAGTACAGTCTTGTAGAAAAAGCGGCACGTAATCTTTTATTACGGCCGCTTTTTTCGTTTTGCTTGTTTCGCTTTATAAAGGGCTTGGCTAGCTTAGCCGCAACACTTTTTGTATTTCTTGGTACTTCCGCATGGGCATGGGTCGTTACGTTGTGGTGCTTTTTCAACAATTTGAGGCACAGGTTTGTTAAGGGCTACGTCTAAAGGTGTAATGTCCTCAGGCATCTCACTGTCAATGCGAATCTCTGCAAATAAGCCGTTAGCGGCCAATATAGCGTTTATTTCATGCTCACGCTCGGCGCTTTGTACTTGCAAAATTAGCGGGTTTTCTTCGCTTCCAGATTTCACTTTAGGCTTAGGCTGATAATTGCCTAGGTTATGCTTGCCCATGATATCGGGTCTACCACGATAAAAGAATTTTGACACAGGTGTTCCTAATGATATGTAAAACCACTCACAGCGAGTGGCTCAATGCAGCGCATTCTAACAGAATTTAGAGTAGTTAGCGCGTATCTTTAATGTCGCCAAATAGCGTGTTTTCGCGTCGAGGTGAATTATTTTTTGTTGAGTATTTCCGGTGTTATGACCTTGTATAAAGTGATGAACCGTCTACAAAAAAAGATGGCCAAAATGTATCTCGACGTATTCAAATATTGGTATACGCCAAGTAAGACTAACGTGATTTTCATGGTGGTAATTAGGCAACCTATGAAGAGTTTATGAGTTTGAACTGAACTTCTACACAGACACTGAAGCGGCTCGTCGTATCATCGCTATGCAATACATTGTTTTACCGTACAAAGATCTATCCTGAGTCATAAAAAACGAATGAGTCTCATCAAAAATGAAAGTAATTTTTCTTGATGAGATATTTTTTTAAAAATAAATTTTATTTATAAATATCAATTATATAGATGTTTTTTATGCTTTTTTTTAATGAATTTAATGAGTGTGTATTTTTATAAAATACGGTTGTTCTATCTAATTTTTCAATGCCTTTCCTTCATAATCAATTACCTTTCTGAACAGTAGATTGCTAATCTGTTTTTTGATTAGTCAGTTTTTAAAAACTGAATACAATAATAAATCTACTTTGGAGTCGAACATGATAAAAATAATAAAGCACGCTGCCATAACGGTCGTTGCTGCTTCCGCTATTGTTAGTGCTCAGGCAAATGCATCGGCAGAATATACATTGCGTTTCAGCCACTTCTTTCCTGAATTATCAGACCCAAGCCAAAAACTATTTATAAAATGGGCTGAGGCAGTTGAAGCAGAATCTAACGGACGTATCGACGTTCAGATGTATCCTTCTAGTACATTGGCAAAACCACCAGCTCAGTATGATGCCGTGAAGAATAGCATTGCAGATGTGACCGTGACCGTTCAAGGCTACACAGCAAATCGTTTTCCGCTAACACAAATTGTTGAATTACCTGGTGTGTCGCAGAATGCAGCTCAAGGCTCTTGTGTTGTGCAGTCTTTGTATGATGAAGGCCTTATTTCTGATGAATACAACCAAACTAAACCACTATTTTTATTTACTCATGGACCAGGTGGTCTTCATACCACAAATAAAGAAATCAAAGTTCCTCAAGATTTAGAAGGCTTACGTATCCGTCGTCCAACAGCGGTGGTTGCAAAGTTGCTTGAAGGTCTAGGTGCGCAACCTGTTGGTATGCCGGCGCCAGATGCTTATCAGTCCGCACAGCGCGGTGTAATTGATGGTGTTGCCTTACCGTGGGAAGGTGAATACACGTTCCGTCTAAATGAACTAACGCCTTATCACACTGAAGTTGGTGGTCTTTATACATTGGCTTTTGTCATGACGATAAATAAGTCTTTCTATAATCGTCTGCCTGCAGACCTTAAAAAAGTCATTGATCATAACTCTGGTATGGAGTGGTCTAAAAAAGCCGCTACCGTATTTGATGATTTAGATGCGAAAGGCCGTGCTCAAGCGATCGAAATGGGTCATAAAATTACTGTAATCGAAGATGGTGCCGAGAATCCATTGTGGAAGCCTGTTCTTTATCAAGCGACTGAAGAGTATTTGGATGAGCTGCAGAAGAAAGGTCTACCTTCTTACAAGGTCTATGCACGTGCAGTTGAGCTGTCTAAAACAGCGTGTAAATAAAAGCTGTTTAGATATTTAAGCAAAGTAGTGGTAGTTGGAGAGAGTTAATGAAAGCAATAGCTCGAATAATAGAGCGTATCACGCATGGAATGCACTTACTGGGCGGTTTTTTCTTAATCGCTATGATGGTGGTTACCTTGTTTGATGTTTTCACTCGAGGTTTGTTTACTATAACGGACGGTGCCGTGGACTGGACCATTCTTGGTGGCATTGAGATGGTGAAATACAGTCTGTTGTTTACAGTACTCTTCATTCTGCCGCATTCGGTCAGCCGTTCGCAGGTCATTGTTGACCTGTTTACGGAGCGACTATCAAGCAAAGCAAAAAATAGATTAGAAGCTGTTTATATTCTTTGTTTTGGTTTAATGGGAGTCGGCATGAGCTATGGCTTTTATCATTTGGTAGAAGAAGCGGCGATGAGCTATGAAACGACCCAAGATCTATTGATTCCATTGACGTATTTTTATGCGGTGGCTTGTTTTGCGACTGCTATGCTAGCTGTTTCCGCAGTGGCGTACACGTCTCGACTATTATTTTGTGAGAAGGCTGAGTCATGAGTACTTCAATGATTGGTATGGTTTGCATTGCGGCCATGTTGTTGTTAATTGCGCTACGAGCGCCTGTTGCTTTAACGATGGCATTAGCTGGTTTTGTTGGTTTTGGTTGGATTGTAGCTTTTGATCCAGCGGTTTCTATTCTTGCTAGTGGTCCATTTGAAACTTTGTCAAATTACAGTTTTAGTCCTATTCCCATGTTTATTCTTATGGGGGTGTTCGCTTCAAAGTCGGGGATGTCGCAAGAACTATTCCAAGGCGCGCGAGCTATGTTTGGTAGCTGGCGTGGTGGGATGGGATTGGCTGCGGTAACTTCGTGCGGTATTTTTTCAGCTATTTCTGGTTCCTCTATGGCAACTGCAGCGAGTATGTCGCGAGTGGCTTTACCTGAAATGGAAAAGAACGGTTATGCACCAACATTAGCAACAGGAGTGTTAGCGGCGGGTGGAACATTAGGCATCATGATACCGCCTTCTATCGCTCTGTTATTATATGCTTTGATTACCGAGCAATCTGTCGGAGCTATGTTTATTGCAGGTGTGATTCCTGGGTTACTTGGATTGGTGATGTATGGACTTACTGTCGCTGTTTTAGTTACTGTCTTTCCAAATATAGCTCAACCAGGTAAGGCGACAACGTTAAAAGAAAAGTTCTTGGGGCTTAAAGGCTTAGTTCCTTTTACCGGTGTTTTTGTATTCATTATCGGCGGTATTTATACTGGGTGGTTTACGCCGACTGAAGCATCTGCAGTGGGGGCTGGGGCAACGTTGTCTATCGCTCTGGTACGAGGTATGCGCTTCGCACAATTTAAAGAAGCGGTTGGCGAAACTCTGATTATGTCTGCAATGATTTTCTTTATGATCATTGGTGCGGAGATTTTTGGCTACTTCCTTTCAGTGTCACGCATTTCTTTTGCTTTGGTTGAGTATGTTGATAGCCTTCATTTAGGACCTTATATGGTTCTATTCTGTGTCTTGATTTTGTTTATGCTGCTAGGTTGCGTTATGGACAGTATTGCGATGCTGTTGTTGACTGTTCCAGTAGTGTATCCACTGATTGAGGCTGCAGGTTTTGATCCAATTTGGTTTGGTATCGTCGCTGTTATTACCGTGGAACTTGGCTTAATTACGCCGCCCGTTGGTATGAATGTCTTCGTTATTAAATCCGTTGCCCCGCATATTTCTATTGGAGATATGTACAAAGGGGTGATGCCATTTGTTATCTCTGACTTACTGCGTCTAGCGCTTATCGTAGCTTTCCCTGTATTGGCGGTTGGTTTGTTATAGATAGATGTAGATGAAGTGCTTAAATAAAAAATGGTTCTGTTTAGAGCCATTTTTTTATTCTGTTTTAAGCATATAAAAAAGCCAGATTCAGCTTAGGCTGAATCTGGCTTTTTTTTCGAATTGGTAGTTTGTTATTAACTTTACTTTTTACCAACAGAGTATGTCATTGAAACTTTGCGGCTGGCTTGAAATTGTTCCATCGTTTCCCCTCGCATACAGGCATAAATTTCGGGGTTGGATTTACCCAAGACAGCTGATAATTTTTCTAACCCGAAAAAAATAGCGCCGTAGCGAATCATCTCAATCCATTTTAGCTCACGGATCATGTCTTTTTCTTCATCTGTTAGTTGGCATTCTGACATCAGGGCTTCTTTATCTGCCAAAAATCGTTCACGGTGAATTTGGTTAGAAAGGTTGCGTAAGAACAGGTTCAAACGATACGCTTTGTGGCTGCGTTCTAAGGTAAAAGGGTAGGTTCCTTCTAGCTTTTCAAGACCATCTAGCTGATGTGTTAAATTAGGATCGACGATGACTGCATTGGTATCTTCGGTGTCTTCATAAATAACCGTCGCAATGTTTGTCATAGAAGGTAAATAGGTACTACGATGCACTTTATTGACCTTGTCTGATAAAGCCCCGCGCATAATTAACCACATAATGACTTCGGCCCCTTCGAATCCGCCTTTTGTAGCGTATTGCGCGTGTGTCATCTTGGTCAATTCTTCTGGATCTAATTCTAAAGCGTCTAAAAATTTGTTGTCCCAAGCTTCATCATTAAAGCCACAGCGTTCACCGTGTACTTGATGAGACAAACCACCTGTCGCCACAATGGCAACTCGCATATCATCATCAGGGAAACTCTGAATCGCCTTACGCAACGCTTTGCCAAACTGATAGCAACGTTTTGCTGTTGGTGCGGGAAACTGAAGGACACCCACTTGTAGCGGAACGACTGTTCCGTTCCAATATGCGCCATCTACTTCCGGTGCGATCATAGAGAATGGGGAGAAAAATCCATGGTCAAGCGGCTTCTTTTGGAATGTCGACAAATCAAACTCAGCATTCATCATTGATTGCGCAATGTGTTGTGATAAAGCCTTGTGGCCCTTGGCAGCAGGGTAGTCTCTTGCGCCGCCGCCTTCATCGGCTGTGATATAGGAATCGTCTACACCTAAAGTAAAAGGCGAGTAGTGATCAAAAAAGAATGAAGTGATGTGATCATTAAAAATAAGGAACATCACATTTACTTTTTGTTCATGTACCCATTTTTGTAAAACAGAGAAATCATCAAAAATAGGTTTCCAGGCAACATCAGCGCCTTTATTTGTATCTTTAGCGTATGCGATTGTTGGTGAATGAGAGGCACCAATGCCTCCTATAATTTTAGCCATTCTTTTTCCTTATATATTTTAAGAATTACTAGATATATAGAGAGGATACTCATAAACTAAAATTACAACAATTTATCAAATTAAAACCAATCGTTTCCATATGAAAACAATATATTCAAACTTACAAAGCAACTTGAGTGACATTCCTGCATTTGTGCAAGTGGTTGAAACTAAGAGTATGTCAGAAGCAGCAAGGCAATTAGGTGTGTCAAAGTCGACTATAAGTAAGTCGATTACACGTCTGGAAGAAGCGCTAAACCTTCGCCTGCTGGAAAGAAATTCTAGGAATATTTGGGTTACGACAGAAGGCTATACTCTTTATCAACACGCTTGCCAAATAATCCAACTTGTTAATGAAACAGATTCTGTTATTTCAGGTTTACAGTCTGAGCCAACGGGCAGGGTTAAATTGGCTGTGCCAATGGCATTTTGTCGGGAGTTTTTAGCCCCTAGACTCAATGAGTTCCAACATAGATATCCCAAAATACAGTTTGAAATAATGATGAATGGACATTCTTTGGATATTTTTCATTATGAAATTGATATCGCAGTGATTGTAGGTGAACTGGAAAACTCAGAATTAATTGCCATGCCGCTTTACTCTGGAAAATTAAAATGGGTTACATCAAAAGAATATTTTGCTGCCCAAAATGCTGCCATCACAATTGATTCACTTACTGATCATATTTCAATTTGTGAGACGCGATATGGTATTGATCGTTTTCCGGTTTATTGTCACTCAGAGAAAGTGTATTTGGATCTCCAGAACAATATTACTCATTGCAATGATCCTTTAACTGTTCGTGAGGTTGTGCTCTCCGGTAGTGGCATATCATTACTACCAGAGCAATACTGTTTAAAACAGATAGAGTCTGGAGAGTTGATTGAGGTAGCTGAGGATATAAAGCCAGAATCGGGTGCCGCTAAATTGACTGCTTTATATCCTAGTAGGAAGAATCGATCACAACGTATGGATGTTGTGCTGAGGTTTTTAAAAGAAATTTGTGACGATATAAACAACCAGTAATAGGTAAAAATTCAAATCAATTATTTGATTAATCTAAGCGTGTTAACCAAGTGAACATGGCTTCAATTGCTTGATTTGACCAGTTAATGGTTGCTTTTTCTTGGGCGCTTTGCAGGGTTTTTGCTATCCCTCTGGCGCTGACTGTCCAAGAGGCAAGGCGTGAACCTGTTGGATCGATGAGTTCCAGTGTACCCTCTTCAAATGCATAAAAGCGTCCATCTTGGGTTTCATGATGTTGCGCTGTTCGGCTATTAAGTTTGAACAGGGAGTCACTTTTAGGTGTCAGGCCAAAATGCGAAAGAGCACTTGCTAAGCTGTCTGCTTGCTTGGTTGAGGAAACATCAAAGCCATAATTGCTAAGTGCTAGGTTAAGGCGCTGCTCTATGTATTGAATGTCTGTATCTGCTTTGCCTGCTGCTGTGTGTGCGGTTGAATACAGGCTGAGCTCATCTTCGTAGGACTTGCGCTGGGCAAAATACGGGATAAGCTGCATATAGGTTTGCCAGTCTTGCGGTACCGGATATTTATCTTCTGTTTTAGTCAACGATGCTGCCAGCTTGCGGATTATGTCATCCGTATCATTAATAGCGATTTTTAGCTTGGCGACAATTCGGCTACGATCAATAGATTGCAGCGCATAGACGTAGTTTTTACCGGCAAAGCGTTGCTCATTGATGGCTTGTTCTAGTTCGATAGGTGAGGTTGTTACTTGCGTATAGGCTGTTTGTGTTTTTGAAACTTGCTCTCCACCTTGCCCAGATCGCACTTGAGTGTCTTGTGTATTAATCTGACTTACTTGAGTACGAAGCTGCTGAGCAATTTGAACATTGCCGTTTTGTTCTGCTTGAGTAAACGCTAAGGCAATGTTTTCTATGCGCGCTGCGCTACCGACACCATACAAGTGTGTGCTGTCCTGTGGCGGTGATGATACCCAATCAGGCATACTCTCCGTTGTTTGACCTGATTGGGTATTAGAGCCCAAACACCCAGTTAAACTGAGTAATAGACCCGTCACCATCATCAAGTTGAATGGTATAGGCAAAGCAGAGAGTTTCATGGTTAGAAAAAGCCTTTGTCAGCCAATTTTTTGATTTTCTTCTGACCGTTCCAAACTTCACGGTTGGTCGTCATATCAATCAACTTAAGGTCGACTTGGTAGAAGCTCACGCGTTGGTCGCCATTGGAGTCAACGATTGAGTTAATAGTGCCAGATAGAGCGAAACCAGCGCCTTGCTCTAGACCAAATTTAGCAACGGTATCTGGTGCTGCATTAAGTTCTTGTTCTTCTCGTTCACTACGGACGTCATCCCGTTCAGCACCTGAGACAACAAAATCGACTTTGCCGGCACGTAATAAGCTGCGTTTGATGTCATTAATGAAGGTATCTACTGGAATATGTTCAGATGTCTTGTTACGGATGCTCTGTACAATGACGGTTGGATTGCCTTTCTTGTTGAAGTTGTAATCACGGAACCATGGGAAGGTCAGCATATCGCTCATCATTTCTTCTGCCACTAGACGTGAGTCGGTATCATTCCAACGGTCAGACAGCATAACGTCTTCGTTTGTGTCTATGCGCTTTACGCTGCCTGAACAAGCCGTTAATAACACGGCCATAAATAGAGTGAACATGCTCTTCCAAGATAGGGAAGCCCATTTAGACTGTGTTAGTTTATTAATGTGCATACTATTTTCCTTACGTCCGTTTTAGCTTGGTGCCAAGCTGTATTAGTGTAATCAATTTAATAAGGGTTGCGTAGATTCCAAAGCTTAATTTTATTGGCTTCTAAGTTGACCTTGCCGAGAGAGAAAGTTTTGTTATTAACCGTGTAGTTAGGGTTGTATTCACCCGGTGCTAATGGTTCACGCGTTAGTCTGATTTGTGCTGGTAGTGTCAGCCAATTACGCGTATCTGCAGCCGATGAGGCAAATACTGCAACTTGTCCAATTAGGTTTAATATCAAAGCTGCATTTTGATCCTGTACGTTTGATGACACTTGATACGCTAACCAGCTGCGTAATAATTCTCTTACTAAGCCTTCGTAAATATCTCGTTGCGCTTGCGCCAGTTGTTCCTGAAAGGCAATGTCAGCAAGGGATGTCATTCGTAGGCTGTTATTGATCGTGGCTGTTGAGCTATTCATTTGCAGTGTTGGCTGATGTTGATCCAATGTGAAGCGACCATAATACGGCACAGTAACGCGTATGGTTTGTTCGGTTAGTAGTTTATCTACCTTAGCTGAAGTGAGTTGTTGCCAAACGGGCCGCCCCAGAATTACACGTTTCGTAAAAATGCCTGAGAAAGTTCCCCATGCGCCACCCGCTTTATAATTGGCGATTAGATTGAGAGGGTTAATATCAGCATAGACCATGGTAAACCAACGGAATGCATCGTTTGCTTCTATCGTTCCCCCGCCATGAAGCGGTTCTAATACTAAAGAGTAAGCACGAGGGTCGGCGTACAATAATACCGTCATTTCCTTTTTATCAGGAATGAAGCCTTGGTGTTCCAAAATGACTAATTCCGCATCGCCTTTATGATATTGCTTGAGTTTTTCTTGCATAGCTGGAGACAGTTTGGTTGTGATTCTTTGATCTATCTCGCTCTGGCTAAAGCCGCCTTTTTGCATCATGCGAATTGTATCTAACCAAGCACGATCCGCCGTAGTACTAGGCAAAGCATATTGTTTTGCATAGCCGTCTTCATACAAGTTCGCTGCTTTTTCATAGCTGATACGAGCATCGTCGATTTCGCCATTCATCTCGTATTGCAGCCCTTCCATGTAGCGTGCCCAAGCATCGTCTCTATAGATAAACTTGTCGGTATCTCGTCCACCTGTATAAAAATCGCCTAACCAACTCAGCGCCTTCATATAAAAGGCTTGGTTTTCTTTGGCATTAAGGTCTTGGTAGCTGGGAGTTTGTGCTCGAATTTCATTGAGCTTAATATCAATGCGTCGCATTTCGACTAAAGCGGCATCGTTAAGTTCGCGTTTTTTGGCTTTATTGTCTTCTTTTTCCGCTAGAGCAATATAGTTCATCGATTTAAGATAGCTGATGTAAACGCGTTCTATACCGTTACCGCGGTAGTCGCTTTGCCTTGGGTTGCTTAGTAATGCCCAAGAGCGATTAGAAAAATTCTCCGGCAAGAAGGTATCGCTTAATCTTTCTGCTTGCTCCAGTAAGTCGTTACTGCGTTCGAACTCACCTTGATTCTGGGCAAGAGCACCGATTTCCATATAATAAAGCAGCTTGTCTTGGGAGCTGTCTAAAGCGCCTTCTAGTTTGCCTTCAGCCTCTTTCCATTCGCCTTCTTTTGCCAAGCTTAAGCCTGCATCAATATCTTGTTTGTAAGTCGCACATCCCGCTAAAAAACAGATACTTACCCAAATGACAGCCCACTTCACATCAGATTCCTTTTTCTAAAAACTGATTGGCAACAAGTATCGAGAGCAGGATGAAGCAGCCGAGATAAAGTATTAACCAGCGAGCTTTGAGGCAATTCGGACAAGGCTTCTTTTTCTTTTTCATCACAGATTCCATATATTCTTGCGATACTAAAAGTACTGGTGATACTAAAGGGCGAACGATCTCTATTATGCAATAAAAAAAGGAAGCGCGTAGCCTCCTTTTTCGTAACTTTTAGTCGTTTTTGTCACTCAATGTTTTTACTGAGTTGTTTCCGCTTGTTGCTTTTGTAGGCTTTCGATATAAAGCGCATCAAAATTGATTGGAGCAAGCATGATAGCCGGGAAGCTGCCTTTTACTACAACCGCATCGATGTTTTCACGAGCGTATGGGAACAAGGTCGCAGGGCAGAAAGCGCCCAAAGCGTGGTGTAATTGCTGATCATCAAGACCAGAAATAACAAACAAACCGCCTTGTTGAACTTGGACTAAATAGCCAGTGTTGCCATTGTTTTTAACCGTTACCGTAATTTCCAAAACAACTTCGTAGACATTTTCACCTACTTGGCGGCTCTTAGTGTTTAGTTCTAAGCCAACTTCAGGTTTCCATTCTTCTTGGAATATCATTGGTGAACGAGGAGATTCAAAAGAAATATCTTTTAAAAACACGCGTTGCATAGAAAGTTGTGGTGTCTGCGCTTCTTGTGTTTGTGCTTCTTGTGTTTCAGCTGTATCGGACATCTTGGTTCCTTTTTTTTAATAATTTCTATATAAAGCGATGAATTCGTTGCTCATTTATGCCGTGTGCTTTATTAGAGTGCCTACTTTTATGCAAGTAAGGCATCCAATTTTTGTTCGCGCTCAAGGGCATAAAGATCGTCGCATCCACCAACGTGTTGTTCACCAATCCAAATTTGCGGAACGGTGTGGCGGCCACTTTTTTCCATCATTTCTTGTCGTAACTCTCGCTCTCCGTCCACGCGAATTTCGTTAAAGGCAACACCCTTTGCCGTTAACAATTGTTTTGCTCTAACGCAAAAAGGACAGTAATCGCTCGAATAGATAGTGACGGTAGCCATAATTTTATCTCTTATCCTTTAACCAGTGGCAGGTTAGATGATTGCCATTCTGCAATGCCACCTTGAAGTTTGTAAACTTTGCCAAAACCGGCCTTTTTAAGGTCTTTAGCGCTTGCGCCAGACGTTACACCAGATTTGCAAACTATGATTATTGGGGCGTCTTTATGTTTCTCAAGGCGATTCATGTTGTCTTTCATCTTAGTCGCAGGAATATTTAGCGCACCTGTGATGTGGCCAGTGCTGAATTCTTTCTCTGGACGGATATCGACAACGACTGCGTCTTCGCTATTCATCAGGTTAGTTGCAGCAGAAGGTGTAAGCCCTTGCGCGCCGCCTTTGCTTTCAACGAAAAGTAGTGTGGCAAGAATCGCTAAAAAGACAGCGACCATTTCCCAGTGGTTGATAGAAAACTCAATAAGTTGATTTATCATAATCGTAAGGCCCATATTTAAACTGCGAGCATTATACACGGCCTGATGGATCGGTACAGACTCTCAGGCGACTACTTTTGCTCGTCGCATCACACAAAGGTTTCTATCATAAAAACATGACAAGGATGTGATGCTCTGATCATTAAATGGTCTGGGAAAATAAAAAACGAGCCACTGGGGCTCGTTATATCATACTAATTTACCGATTCGTTATTTAGCGCTGGTCGAATCAAAGATCTTGTCAGCGTTACCTTCGATGAAACTATCGAATAACACACCGTCTGGCATGGTGTGGCGACGAGCAAATTCATAAAAGCAGCTAGGGATGGTTTTTTGTTTGCCATCAGCAAAGCTGTAGTCGACTTTGTCAGCCATAGTGGAAGACTGTTCCAAGAAAGACTCTGGTGAGCCTTTGACCAAACCGCCAACTTGGTTTAACGCATAACCTTCGTTTTGAAGTAGTTCGTTTACTTTTTCAATTGTCGGGAATTTCTTCAAGTGATTGATACTTACAGTGAAGTGGTTGGCTTGCAAGCCCATAGTCGATAACCAAGCCGCGTATTCACTGTGCTCTGCTAAAGCAAGATATTCGACTTCCGTTGGTGTTTTCCATAATCTCCCAGCCCAAAAAATAGCTGGTGTTTGCACGGCATCAGCTGGAATTTGTGCGATGAACTTGCCAATTATGTCTTGGCAGTTTGCTGGCAGCTCTTCCACTAAAAGTTCAGATAAAAACACCTTTGGAGAATCTGCATCCGTTTGGTGTTTGTAACAACGGGCTTTAAGGTGTTTGCTCTCGAAGCGAAACGCGCCGTAGGCTTTGTAGCCAATGGCTTCTAATTGCGGTTCCAATTTTTCTAATGAAATTGGCGAATTGTTAAAGGTACGGAAAGCTACGTGATCATTAAGAACGTTTTCACCATGGCTTTTAAACAGTTCTTGGATGCGCTGAGCTTGCGGTGTTATGTCTGTATAGTGATCCCACAAAGACGCGAAAAAATCATTTGGTGTCATAAGGTTTCCTGCAATAGTGTTAGGTCGATGTAAGGTACTTTAGTGCAGTGATCAGTCTTAAAGCAAAAGGTAAAAACGCACGTTGTGATGCGTAAAAGTTATGCGAGCCGTATTTCGGTCGGATTTTTGTTAATGAATAGTTGCTGCTTAGCCGTCAGGATTGTATTAATCAGATGAGCAGGAAAACTGCGCTCTTTCTTGTGAGCCAAACCAACCACGCGTTTCAATTTCACATCGTTTAAAGGGCGTAAACACAGGTCGCTGCGGCCTCGCGAAGAGTGTTCTGGAATGAGCGAAATCCCCAATCCAGCGGCAACCAAATCTAACGCGTACTCTTCCGTTTTCACTTGAGCGCGAACATCTGTAGTGAGTTCTTGTTTTTGCATCAAGTAGTTCCAAGATTCCAAAATGTCGCATGGTGTACGAGAAATGAAAGGTTGCTTGTCTATTTGTTTAATTGATAGCGAAGGGAAATCTGCCAGCCAATGATCCAATGGCATAGCAATCACATAGTCGTCTTCCCAAAGTGGATAAAATACATCTTCTTCTGTGGTGTAACGATGGCAAGTAAAACGCAGATCGGCACTTTCTGATTCATCGACTAGCTTTAAGGTGAGCCCGTGAACTTCGTCTAGCATAGTTTTGATTACTTGGCTGATTAGCGAGCCAGATAAAAAAGGGGTCAAAGATATAGATAGAGCGAGCGGTGCCGGTGTGTCGGTAAATAAGCTGCGCATGGCGCTTAGGTCGCTGACCATTTTGCAGGCATGGGGATAAAGTTGCGAGCCGCTATCGGTTGGAGACACGCCTTTTGAATGGCGAACAAAAAGCTTCGTACCTAGGTCATCTTCTAATTGTGCGACCGTTGTAGATATGGATGGTTGTGCCACGAAGCAGCGTTTCGCAGCTGCGCTTAGGCTGCGTTCTTCGTAAACGGCAATAAAGTAACGTAATGATCGAATATCCATCTGTATGCTCTTTTAAAGGCGGCTCTTGTGAAGATTGTCTCTGGGCTCCTTTCTAATATACCTATAGGGTTGATATCTTGCTATAGGTAAAAACTAGACCACTAGCAGGAAAACGGTATTTCTCATTCTAGCCTGAGCTGGTTATGGTGGTGGAAGTTAAATTTATACATACATAAATAAATCTTAGAGGTTCATATGTCACTTACTTGCTTAGAAACACTTGGTGTCAATACCCTAAAACAGGGTGATACTTTTTATAGCGTATTAACAGGTAATACGGTTGCTTTGGGTGAAGGGAGTACTTTTTCCGCTCATAGCCCAATCGATGGTGCGACGTTGTCTACCTTTAACAACGCAACACCTGCACAGCTAGACAAAGTAAATGCTGAACTAAAAGACGCATTTAAAGTATTACGTACTATTCCTGCGCCACGTCGCGGTGAATTGGTTCGTCGTATTGGTGATGAAGCGCGCAAGTACAAAAATGAGTTGGCGCAAGTGATCTCTTTGGAAGCAGGGAAGATTGTTCCTGAAGCCTTGGGTGAAGTACAAGAATGGATTGACGTATGTGATTTCGCTGTCGGCCAATCTCGTATGCTACACGGTTTGTCTATCGTATCTGAGCGTCCTGGTCATCGTATGATGGAGCAATGGCATCCACTAGGTCCTGTTGCTGTCATCACAGCATTTAACTTTCCTATGGCGGTTTGGGCTTGGAATGCCATGCTGGGTCTTGTTTGTGGTGATCCAATTCTACTAAAACCTTCTGAAAAAGCGCCGTTGTGTGCCTTGGCTATGTACCAAATCGCGCAAAACGTCATTGCCGATATGCCTGATATCCCTAAAGCGGTGGTGTCTGTGATGATTGGTGATCGAGATCTTGGTGAAGCGATTGCGGCAAGCGAGACTTTTCCACTTGTTTCTGCAACAGGTTCTACTGTAATGGGTCGTGCTGTGGCGAAAACAGTAGCAGGTCGTTTAGGTCGTTCTTTGTTAGAGCTTGGCGGTAACAACGCGATGATTGTCTCTGATACTGCGGACCTAGATCTTGCGCTTCGTGCGATTGTTTTCTCTGCGGCTGGTACGGCTGGTCAGCGTTGTACAACATTGCGTCGTTTGATTACTCATGAATCTATTGTTGATGGTTTGGTTGAGCGTTTGGCGAAATCTTACGGCTCGCTTCGCGTTGGTAGCCCAATCGTTGAAGGTAATTTGGTTGGTCCACTAATTGACGAAGGCAGCTTCAACCGTATGCAAGCGGCTCTAGACACCGCGAAAAAACAAGGCGGCGAAATTGTTTGCGGTGGCGAACGTGTCACTGAAGGCGTTCCTGCTGGTGGTTTCTATGTTCGTCCTGCGATTGTTCGTATTGCTCATGATGCGCCAATCGTTCATGAAGAAACCTTTGCGCCTATCATGTATGTTTTGACTTACAAAACATTTGAAGAAGCGATTGAAATTCAAAACGAAGTGCCACAAGGTTTGTCTTCTGCCGTTTTCACTGAAAGCATGCGTGAAGCAGAATTGTTTATGTCTCCAGCAGGTTCTGACTGTGGCATTGCCAACGTTAACATTGGTACGTCTGGTGCTGAGATTGGCGGCGCGTTTGGTGGCGAAAAAGAAACGGGCGGCGGTCGTGAGTCTGGTTCTGATGCGTGGAGAAACTACATGCGTCGCACCACAAATACAGTGAACTACGGTGGTGATTTGCCGTTGGCTCAAGGTATTGTTTTTGAATAATTTTGGCTTATAGCGTTCGCTTTATATAGCGAATGCGTTTAATTGAGAATAAATAGGCGAGATTTTCTCGCCTATTTACGTTTTGACCAATGTCCCTATGAGGTCATCTTATGTCTGATAAAATCTGCAATTCTTTATGGCGTGCAAGCTCTCCAGATGCGCCAGTGTTAGCGCCTTTAGAAGGGCGTGTCGATGTTGACGTCGTTATTGTTGGTGCTGGTTTTACTGGTCTTTCTGCCGCTTTGCATCTAGCCAAATTTGGTATTTCTGTTGCCGTAATTGAAGCGCAAGAAGTTGGCTTTGGTGGATCAGGGCGTAATGTTGGCCTAGCAAATGCTGGTGTCTGGCTAGAACCGGATCAGCTGGATAAAACCATCGGAGCTGAAGCTGGTAGTATTATGTATAAGGCTTTGGCGGCCGCTCCAGATTTTGTTTATGGCTTAATTAAAGAATACGATATTCAGTGCGAGCCAGTTCGTAATGGGACCTTGCACGCAGGCGTTGGCAAAACCGGTTTGGCTCAATTACAGCGTCGTTATGAGCAAATGAAGAAACGCGGTGCGCCAGTTCAGCTGCTTGATGCCGCAGAGGCGCAAGCTCGTATTGGTTCTAGTAAATTTAACTCTGCATTGTTTGATCCAAGGGCGGGTACCATTCAGCCTTTGGCTTATGCGCGTGGATTGGCTCATGCAGCGCTAAAAGAAGGCGCTAAACTTTTTGATCAATCGCCAGTGAGTAAAATCGAACCTGCCGAAGATGGTTGGGTTTTGCACACGGAAAAAGGCCAGGTGCATGCTGAAAAAGTGATTCTCGCGACCAATGCCTACAGTGAGTTTGGTGTTAAAGAGCAAGCACGTAAGTTTGTACCAATCTTTTATTCTCAATTGGCGACAAAGCCGTTAAGTGACGCGCAATTGGCTAGTGTGTTACCAAATAAAGAAGGCGTTTGGGATACTTGTACTGTGATGAGTTCTTTTCGCTTGGATAAACAAGGCCGCTTAGTTTTTGGTGGTATGGGCGGCGAGGGCAGCGTGTTGTCGAACTGGGCAACCCAGCGCGTCACGGAATTGTTCCCGATTTTAAGTAAGGTTGAGTGGGATTATTGCTGGACCGGAAAAATTGCTTACAGTGAAGATCATTTGCCCCATTGCCAACAGTTACAAAAAGGCTTGTTTAGTGTCGCAGGCTACAGCGGTCGAGGTATTGGGCCAGGAACTGTGGTCGGTGCGGAGCTGGCAGAATGGCTTTCGGGTCGAAGAGAAAACTTGTCCATTCCAACCACTGTGCTTAGAGATATATCATTTCGTGAATTGAGACGTTTGTTTTATGAGGTGGGTGCTCATACCTATCATCTTGGGCAGCAGTCGCACGCTTTGGATTAGAATGACAATTGCGCTTTGCCAATACTTTGTTAAAAATGGTCTTGGCTTCGCTCGTGACATCAAGCACAGGTCTCGTTAGTTTGACATTAGAGTAAGTTTACTGCGATTAATGACCACGCCAAAACGCATCGTTATGGTGCGTTTTTTATTTTACTGGTTGGGAATGAGAGTGATATAGGATACAGTTATCGCCTTCCAGTTTTTTGCTAATGAGTAACGTCTACATGCGCCGTTATATCCCATCGTCAACCGCGTTAAAATGTTTCGAGGCCTCGGTAAGGCATCTAAGTTTTACCAAGGCGGCGGAAGAGCTACATCTTACCCAAAGTGCCGTTAGTCGGCAGATTCGTAATCTAGAAGAATTCTTGTCGCGAGATTTATTTATTCGTCTCAATAAACGCTTGGTATTAACCGGAACGGGGGCGGCTTATTACAAAGAAGTGGTACCGTTACTTGATGGCATGGAAAACGCCTGTTTACGCATGCTGCATCGAGAAGATGAAAAAACCACGCTTACCATATCCGCTTTGCCCACCTTGGCCTCTTACTGGTTGATGCCGCTACTTGCTGAATTTCAAACCGCTCACCCACAATTTCAAATTAAAGTACGCTCATTAGATGATGCCGCGAAGATCGATCCTGAAAGCATTGATATAATCTTGCACTATGGCGGTGATCATTGGCCTCGTGCCATTTCTCATCAACTAATGAAAGAAAGTGTGGTTGCGGTTTGTTCTCCAACATTATTGGCTCGTATCGGAGACAAAGCAGCGGACGCGTGGACGGTCGAAGATGTGACCGCATTTCCATTTTTGCATTTGTCATCCCGAATTAACGCATGGCCGGATTGGATGGTAGCGCAAGGGTTGGAAAGTGGTTCTTTTGCTGGCGCTTCCTTTGCGCATTTTCATATGTTGCTTGAGGCGGCTAAAAACAGCATGGGCATTGCTATTATGCCAACCATACTGGCGGGGCGCAGTTTACAAAATGGCGAGCTGGTGGCGCCTTTCGGTAAAGCTGTTTCGACACCTCATGAGTATCTTTTGTCTTATCCTGTCGACAAGGCGGATCTTGAACAAGTGGTGATTTTTCGAGATTGGTTATTGGCAAAACGTAATGAGTCATTAGCTTCTTGTTAAACCCTTTTTAGGAAAGTACCAACAAGTAAAATAGTCGTAAAAAGCCCTCTATTAGTGAAATTAATAGTCTGAATAGGAACGCTAGTCTGTAACTAAATTACAAGCCTGTGATAGTATCGAGGCATTATCATGATCAATTTACGGGATAGATTAACATGAACAAAAAAACCACAGCCCTCTTTATCCTTGATGGATGGGGATACAGCGAAACGTCTAAATCCAATGCGATTGCTGCAGCAAACACGCCTAACTGGGACGCACTTTGGAATAATCAGCCTCATACTTTAATTAAAACGTCTGGTCTTGCGGTGGGGTTACCCGAAGGTCAAATGGGTAATTCTGAAGTAGGCCACATGAATTTAGGTGCCGGTCGTGTTGTTTATCAAAACTTTACTCGTATCGGTAAAGCTATTGAAGACGGGTCTTTTTTTGAAAACGAAGCCCTTGTTCATGCGGTTGATAAAGCTGTTAGCGCGGGCAAAGCCGTTCACATTTTAGGTTTGTTGTCTGATGGTGGTGTTCATAGTCATCATGAGCAAATCATGGCGATGTGCGAATTAGCGGCAAAACGTGGTGCGAAAGCAGTTTATGTTCATGGCTTTACAGATGGCCGTGATACGCCGCCTCGTTCTGCTAAAACACCAACGGCTGAGTTGGAAGCTAAGCTTGCTGAACTAGGCGTAGGTAAAATCGCTACCTTAACGGGCCGCTATTTTGCAATGGACCGTGATAATCGTTGGGACCGAGTGCAAACCGCTTACGATGCTATTGTTCTAGGTAAAGGCGAGTTCCATGCTGACACCGCTGAAGGCGCTATTCAAGCTGCCTATGATCGTGACGAAAATGACGAATTTGTAAAAGCTACTATCGTTGGTGAGTCTGCTCCAGTACAAGATGGCGATGCGATTATTTTTGCTAACTTCCGTCCTGATCGTGCGCGTCAGTTAACTCGTGCTTTCACCGATGCTGACTTTGATGGTTTCACTCGCGCTGTTTATCCGAAACTGGCGTCTTTTGTTACTTTCACTGAGTTTGCTTCTGACATTAAAGCTGATGTGGCGTTTCCGCCAATTGCTTTAACGAATACTTTAGGTGAAGTGCTAGCGAAGCATGGTAAAAAACAATTACGTATTGCTGAAACCGAAAAATACGCTCACGTAACCTTTTTCTTTAATGGTGGCGAAGAAGCTCTGTTTGATGGCGAAGAGCGTGAGCTAATTCCATCACCAAATGTGGCAACTTACGACTTGAAACCAGAAATGAGCGCGCCAGAAGTGACTGATAAGCTAGTGGAAGTGATCGAAGCGGGTAAATACGACACTATTATCTGTAACTTTGCTAATGGTGACATGGTTGGTCACAGTGGCATTTTTGAAGCAGCAGTTAAAGCAGTTGAAGCGGTTGATGCTTGTCTAGGTCGAATCATTGAAGCCTTGAAAGTGAATGGCGGCCAATGTTTGATTACAGCTGACCATGGTAACGTCGAACAAATGTTAAGTGATGATGGTGCTCAGCCTTTAACGTCTCATACTATTGGGCCTGTGCCTTTGGTTTTGTTCTCTCCGACTCAAGGTTTAGGCATTAAAGAAGGTGCACTGTGTGACCTTGCTCCTACCTTGCTAGACATGATGGGAATGGATAAACCTGCTGAGATGACAGGTGTGAGCTTGCTTACGCGAGCATGAGGCAAGAATGATCTTATTATCCCGCTGTCTTCTCTTAAGTTTGTTTTTGCTGTCCAGCTTTGGCTGGGCGGCAGGTGAACCACAAACTCCGGAGGAGGCCAAACAGCAGATTCAGGCTTTACAGAAAGACCTGCAAAAGCTTAATAGCTGGTTGAAAGATATTAAGTCTGAGCGATCTGATGTGGAAAAGCAGCTTGAAGTCAAAGAGAAAGACATTCAGGAGTTGCTTAAAAAAATTCAGAATATTCAGGAAAGCTTAAAAAAAGGTGAAAAGCAGCTGGGAGAATTGAGAGTACAGCAGCGGACACTTCAATTAAGCATTCAACAACAAAATGAACAAATAGCCGCCCAACTAAGGGCGGTTTATCGTTCCGGCAATGAAGAAAGCATCAAGTTATTATTAAATGGTGACAGCTCCGAAGAAGCTCAGCGTTTGGTGCAGTATAATCGTTATTTTTCCAATGCTAGGCAGTCGCTTATTAATGGTTTTGTGACGGAAGTTAGTGATTTGAATTTGGTTGAAAAAAGTATTCGTAGTCACCGAGCGCAGCAAGCCAAAGAAGAAATCGAATTAAAAGCAGAACGCAGTCGTTTAACTGGGCAACAAGCCGATCGACGTAATTTATTAGCTAAATTAGACAGTGATTTGGCCAAGGGTGATAAACGCTCTAAACAATTAGCTCAGGATCAGAAAAATCTACAGGATATGTTAAAACGTCTTGAAGAGGCGCTTGCTGACATACAGATTCCAGATCAAGATGTACCTTTTTCATCGCAGCGCGGTAAGTTGGTTCGTCCGTTAAAAACGCTCACCGAATTATCGTCTAATGGCAGCATAAATTTAGGTGGTGTTACATTACGTGCCAAAGAAGGCGAACCTGTGCATGCTATATTCTCTGGTCGAGTGGTGTTTTCTGACTGGATGCGTGGTTTTGGATTTTTACTTATTTTAGACCATGGTGATGGTTACATGTCATTATACGGTTACAACCAAAGTCTACTTAAAGAAGTTGGTGAATGGGTGGGGGCAAACGATACAGTTGCCATGGTTGGCAGCACAGGTGGTCGTCCTGATCCAGCGTTGTTTTTTGCAATTAGGCATAATGGTACGCCATTAAAACCACTTTCTTGGGTGAACGCTGGGTAATTTATTTTACAAACTTAGTCTGCAGCCAGTAAAAAAGTCATAGGAAGAAACATGATCAATATTTTGCGTCAACGAATCCCCTTTTTATTTATGGTGTTATTGGTTCAGCCTGCTTTTTCTGCACAGCTTCCTGCCGATACTAAAGAACAGTCTAAGTTACCTACCGCTGAAATTCAGTCTTTTGTTGAAACCTTTGAGACCATTCGGGAAGGTTATGTTGAGGTGATGTCTGATCAAGACATTCTTCATAAAGCATTGAAAGGTATGGTATCGGGTCTTGATCCGCATTCTGAATATTTTACCAAAGAAGAATTAGTCGATTTTAACGAGCTTACTTCTGGAAATTATGCCGGTATTGGCGTTGAAGTTGAGATGAAAGATAAACGTCTTACGATCGTAACGCCTGTTGATGGTTCTGCTGCAGCAGAAGCAGGGATTTTACCTGGTGATGTGATTGTTAAAATTGATAATACCTTGATTACAGATTTAGGTATGAAAGATATTGTGACACTGATGCGTGGTGAAATTGGCTCTACTGTGACACTCGATATCGAGCGGGGTGGCGAGCTAAAGCATTATGAGTTAACGCGCCGTTTAGTAGAAGACGCAAGTGTTACTGATAAATGGTTAGGTGATGGAATTGCGTATTTTCGCATTAGTCAGTTCCAAGGCGATAGTGCGTTAGAATTTTACCAAGCCATTGATAAGCTGAATAAAGAAGGTAAAATTCAAGGGGTCGTTTTAGACCTTCGTAATAATCCCGGTGGCGTTTTACAAAGTGCTGTTGGGGTAGTGGATGCCTTTATAGATAAAGGCATGATTGTTTATACAAATGGTCGTCATGAATTGTCTAAAACCCAGTTTACCGCGACAGAGAAAAACACCAAATTTGGTAATGTACCTGTTGTAGTGTTGGTTAATGAAGGTTCGGCATCGGCCTCAGAGATTGTTGCTGGTGCTTTGCAAGATCATCAACGTGCAGTGATTTTAGGTGCAGAAACCTTTGGTAAAGGCTCTGTTCAAACGGTCGTTCCTCTGTCTAATGGTGATGCCGTCAAGTTAACAACCGCCTTATATTACACGCCCAATGGCCGTTCTATCCAAGCTCAAGGTATTACACCTGATCTGGTGGTACCTCAGGCGACTTTGACTTTTGAAAAGGGACAGTTTTTTGTCAAAGAGGCAGAGTTAAAAGGACATTTAGGCAATGGAACGGGTGGTGAAGAGCGTACCAGCGCAGATGTAAAATCTGATATTGGCGAGTTAGCAAAAACGGATTTTCAGCTATTTCAAGCGGTTACTATTCTGAAAACGCTACCTAAGCTAGCACAGAAATAGTAAAAATTTTTGATGAACATATATTTTGGTAAAAGCTCGCTTGTTTGATTTTAAGAAATTCGTAGTGTTTGTATTTTGTCTGCACGCCCTTCTAGGGTGTGCAGATGAATTAAGTCGTACTCTTGATCGTTCAGAAGATGTTGTCATAAGTAATGTTGAGATAGCTGTTCTTGAGGATGATCAAGTTACAGAGAAAGATAACGAGACTTTTTTTGAAGAGCCCGTAGTCCTCCCAGTGCATTTGGGGCCTCTTTTAGCACCGCAAAAAAAAGAAGCTACAAATGCATCCAGCTATTCAATAGGGTCCTATTTTCCTGTTTTGTCTGATGATGCTGTAGCTTCTGATAGCGCTGTATCAGCCAGTTCCTCACAATCCCAACCCCTGTTGGAAACAGCTGAACCATGGTCTCCTGCGATTGTGTCTTTTCTAGATGCTCCTATTGATCGCGAGTCTAAGTATGTCAACCCCCTGACTAAACCAGAACAGTCTCATGAATCTTCTAAAAAAGAGGTAGTTCCAGCTAAAAAATTAGCGGTTGATTCACACCCTAAAATGCCAAGAATCGCTATTTTGATCGATGATCTAGGTTATAACCGTCAGGGCATGGATTCCTCTTTAATGTTACCTACCGAAGTTGCATTGGCGATTTTACCTAGTACGCCTTTTGCTACTCAGACAGCACTAACTGCGCAGAAACAAAAACGTATTACCCTATTACATGCGCCGATGGAAAATCAACGTGAGTTGAAGCTTGGTCCAGGTGGATTGTATGCCAAGATGACTGAACATGAATTAAAAGCGACATTGAGCAAAGACTTAGATGGTTTGCCAGGCATACAAGGTGTAAACAATCATATGGGTAGTTTGCTAACGACTAAAGCTGACTCGATGAAATGGGTAATGGAAACGCTTAAAGGGCGTTCACTCTTTTTTATAGACAGTCTTACTAGTCCCAAAAGTGTGGCCAAAAAAACAGCTCAAGAATACGGCTTAGATACTGTCAGCCGAGATGTATTTTTGGATAATATTCGCACCGAACAAGCGATAGATAAGCAGTTTTCTCGTTTGTTAAAGCTGGCAAGACAGCATGGAAGTGCTTTGGCTATTGGGCATCCTTATCCAGAAACTATGGCTTATCTTAAAAAGCGTCTTAATCATTTGGAGCAGGATGGCGTTCGCTTAGTTCGTCTTTCGGACCTGTTAACTACTTCCCCTTCAGTGCTTACTCCTAGCGAGCAATAAAGTAGAAAGCTCTGGTTTTTAACAAAACCGGAGCTTTTTGATAAAAAAACCGATTTTTTAATAATTCATTTTTTGGTTTTTTGTACTAAATTATAGAGTACTTACCACCATTCGTAATGGCTTTAACATGTCCATTATGCTCACTGATATCCATCTTCCAATATTTTGCTCCTGCTTAGTGCAGAGATCTTTCTTTATCAGTACAAAAAACTACATAAATAAAAATTTATAGTGATTAATTTTGCTATTTTTTGGGAATATAGAATTTCAACTAAGCTAATTACATTATTTATACGCACTACTATTGACCAAAGTTTAGTCTGATATTAATGTGTAGCATTATAAAGGTGCACAATTTTTGAATAATTGCTGTGAAAGTTCCATTATTAATGCCTTTTCTTTAGGGTTTAATTGTTGGAACGCTTCTTGCTTTTGAATAATAACGATAAAACACAAAACGAGTAGAGGCTTTTCTTATGTCAAATGCGGTTGTTAGAAAAACATTAATTTCTCTTGCTATTGCTAGTGCTGCGACACTTGCGCAAGCAGATGTGGTCATCGGTGTTGCAGGTCCCCACACTGGGGCTTATGCGGCTTTCGGTGAGCAATTATGGAAAGGGGCTGAAAAAGCAGCTGCAGACATTAATGCTGCAGGTGGTGTTAATGGCGAAATGATTAAACTAGTAAAAGCGGATGATGCTTGTGAACCAAAACAAGCTGTATCTGTAGCTAACCGTTTAGTGGATTCTGATGGTGCTCTTGCTGTCGTTGGTCACTTCTGTTCATCTTCTTCTATTCCTGCTTCAAAAATCTACGAAGAAGCTGGTGTTATTATGGTAACGCCTGCATCAACTAACCCAACCCTTACAGATCAAGGTTTGCCAAACGTTTTCCGCGTATGTGGTCGTGATGATCAGCAAGGTGATGTGGCAGCAAGCTATATTGTGGATAAATTAAAAGCAAAACGTGTTGCTGTTATTCATGATAAAGACACTTATGGTAAAGGTCTTGCTGATGCCATGAAGTCAACTCTTAACTCTTATGGAGTTAAAGAAGTAATGTACGAAGGTTTGACTCGTGGCGAGAAAGATTTTAACGCCTTGATTACAAAAATTCGTTCTGTAGATGCTGATGTTGTGTATTTCGGTGGTCTTCACTCTGAAGCTGGTCCACTTGTTCGTCAGTTGCGTGAACAAGGTTCTAAAGCAATCTTCATCTCAGGTGACGGTATCGTATCTGATGAGTTTGTTTCTGTTGCCGGTTCTCCTAAATATGTAGATGGTGTACTGATGACATTTGGTGCGCCACCAACGTCTTACCCATCTGGTAAAAAAGTCATCCAAGAGTTCCGCGACGGTGGTTATGAGCCAGAAGGTTACACTCTGTACTCTTACACTGCGATGCAAGTTGCTGTTGCAGCGTTGGCTAATAACAATTTAGATCCTATAAAAGGCGCTAAATGGTTGAAGACTCATTCTGTTGATACGGTAATGGGTAAGAAAGATTTCGATGATAAGGGTGACTTGACTGTTTCTGACTACGTTATGTATGAGTGGGATGCTCAAGGTAAATATCACGTAGTAGAATAATTTTCTTTTACTTCTAACATTTCTGTAATAACCGACACATATTTACCAGCCAAGGATTGTGCTGGTAAATATGTTCTCTCTACTAAAAAAATTCCCACGAGGTCTTACGATGGATATCGTTCTCCAGCAGCTGGTAAACGGTCTTACCCTTGGTTCTGTTTATGGACTCATTGCGATCGGTTACACCATGGTGTATGGCATTATCGGCATGATTAACTTCGCTCATGGCGACGTTTACATGGTGTCAGCTTATATCACCGCTATTGCTCTAGCTCTTTTAACTTTTTTCGGTATCGAATCTTTTCCTATTATTCTTGTCGGCACGCTGTTTCTTACTGTTGCCGTCACTGGCGCATATGGGTGGGTTATTGAACGTATCGCATATCGTCCATTGCGAAGCTCTAGTCGTTTGTCTGTATTGATTTCTGCAATTGGTATGTCACTGATTTTGCAAAACTATGTACAGCTTAGTCAGGGTGCTAACCAACAAGGTGTGCCGACTCTTTTAACCGGTGCATTGCGTTTCCACGTAGGTGATGGATTTGTGCAGATCACTTATATGAAATTGTTAATTTTGTTTATTTCCATTTTAGGCATGGGTGTACTTACCTATGTTATCCAAAAAACAAAACTGGGTCGTATGTGTCGAGCGACTCAGCAAGACCGAAAAATGGCCTCTATTTTGGGCATAGATACTGACAAAGTTATCTCAACCGTTTTCGTTATTGGTGCCGTGATGGCGGCATTAGCTGGTGTGTTGGTTACCCTAGATTACGGCGCATTTGATTTTTATGTTGGTTTTATTATTGGTATTAAAGCCTTTACCGCGGCAGTGTTGGGTGGTATTGGGTCTTTACCTGGAGCCATGTTAGGTGGGCTAATTCTTGGATTGTCCGAGGCTTTGTTTGCTGGGTTAATTAGTTCTGATTACAAAGATGTATTTTCATTCTCTTTGTTAGTTCTCATTTTGATTATTCGCCCAAGTGGCCTTCTCGGCAAACCTGAAGTGGAGAAAGTATAAATGAGCCAAGCTGTAGGAATAAATTTTAAGAAAAGTAGTATTGATGCCCTTATTGCCGGTTTTATGGCTCTTGTTCTATTCGGACCAATTGTCGGTGTTGTACTAGATGGTTATGGTTTTAATACGGAATTTGTACGAGTGGCTTGGATGGTCGCTGCTGTTGCTGTTGGTCGTTTTATTATGTCTAGCTTTTTTCAGACAGAAAAAGGCATTGCTATGGCTTTTCGTTATGCTAATAACGATGAAGGCGTAGAAGTTCTCAAGCCTGGACATAAGTCAAAAATGGTCTGGATCATTCCTTTGGTGATAGCAATTGGCCTATTGGTGCCTTTTATCGCATCAAAATATGTCCTTACTGTTGTTATTCTTGGTTTGATATACGTATTACTAGGTCTTGGTCTTAATATTGTTGTCGGCTTGGCTGGCTTGTTAGATTTGGGTTTTGTTGGTTTCTATGCCATCGGGGCTTATGGTCTAGCATTGGGTTATGAAAACCTTGGGCTTGGCTTCTGGTCAATGTTGCCTATTGCAGCACTAATGGCTGCGGTTGCAGGTGCCATTTTAGGCTTCCCTGTGTTGCGAATGCACGGTGACTATTTGGCGATTGTTACGCTAGGTTTTGGGGAAATAATTCGTCTTATTCTGACTAACTGGGCGTCTTTTACTCACGGACCAAACGGTGTTTCAGCACCATTGCCAACATTCTTTGGATTGGAGTTTAAGCGTCGATCCAGTGATGGGCAAACCTTCCACGAGTTTTTCAATATTCCTTATGATTCCGCTTACAAATACATGTTTATTTATATCGTGTTGTTCGCGGTTGTTTGGGCTGTGCTTTTTATCAAACATCGTTTGGTAAAAATGCCAATTGGTCGTGCCTGGGAAGCGCTTCGTGAAGATGAAATAGCTTGTCGCTCATTAGGTTTAAACCATGTATTGGTGAAACTTTCTGCCTTTATGTTAGGTGCATCAACTGGTGGCTTAGCAGGCGTGTTTTTTGCAACCTACCAAGGCTTCGTAAATCCATCTTCGTTTACTTTCTTCGAATCGGCTTTGATTTTGGCTATCGTGGTGCTGGGTGGTATGGGTTCTACATTAGGTGTCGTAATTGCCGCTTTCTGTTTGACTGTATTGCCTGAAGTGTTAAGGGAGTTCGCAGAATATCGTGTATTGATGTTTGGTATTTTGATGGTAGTGATGATGATTTGGAAACCTCGAGGTATTGTTCGTGTTACTCGAACAGGTTTTGCTGCGAGAAAAGGGGTGGTTAAATGAACCAAGAAAATATTTTAGCTGTTGAAAACTTGGTGATGCACTTTGGTGGTATTAAAGCGCTGAATGATGTGACCTTTGATATTAAACGCGGTTCTGTTTCGGCTCTGATTGGGCCAAACGGGGCAGGTAAAACCACAGTGTTTAACTGCCTAACGGGTTTCTATAAAGCGACTGGAGGCAAGATTCTTTTGTCGGCTGGCGGCAAAGAGACCAGCATTATTAAAGTACTTGGCGAACCTTTCCAAGTGACAGACTTTATTTCTCCATTCGCTTTTTTTGCTCGTCTTAAGTACAAAATGTTTGGCGGATCACACCTTGTAAACCGTGCTGGTTTATCTCGAACATTTCAGAATATTCGTTTATTCAAAGAAATGTCGGTGGTTGAGAACTTACTGGTTGCTCAGCATATGCGCGTTAACCGTAGCTTGATTGCTGGTATTTTGAATACAAAAGCCTATAGAAAGGCCGAAGAAGAAGCTTTAGAACGCGTATTTTATTGGTTGGGTGTTGTGGATCTTGTGGATTCAGCTAACCGCTTGGCTGGGGAGCTTTCTTATGGTCAGCAGCGTCGTTTAGAAATTGCCCGTGCTATGTGTACCAATCCTGAGATCGTTTGCCTGGATGAACCTGCAGCAGGTTTGAACCCGTCTGAAACCGAAGCCTTGACCAAGATGATTCGTGTGTTGCGTGATGAGCACAATACGACAGTGTTATTGATCGAGCACGATATGGGGATGGTTATGGATATCTCTGATTACATCGTTGTGTTGGATCATGGTGAAGTTATAGCAAAAGGTGGTCCAGATGACATTAAGAGTAATCCTAAGGTTATTGCGGCTTACCTTGGTGCAGAAGAAGGTGAGGAGGTAACGCTATGACTACATTGATGGAATTTAAAGACGTAGACGTTCATTACGGCCCCATTCAAGCTTTGAAAAAAGTCTCTTTGACGGTAACGGAAGGTGAAATTGTTACCTTAATCGGAGCAAATGGCGCAGGTAAATCTACCTTGTTGATGTCTATTTTTGGGCAGCCGCGTATTTCTTCTGGTGAGATTATTTATCGAGGCGAAGATATTTCGCAAAAATCGGCTCACTATGTGGCATCGCATGGCTTGGCTCAATCGCCAGAAGGTCGCCGTATCTTTCCTAGTATGTCAGTAGAAGAGAATTTGCTGATGGGGACGATTCCAATCGGTATGGATCATGCTGAAGAAGACATGCAGCATATGTTTGAGTTATTCCCTCGGCTGTTGGAGCGTCGTAATCAGCGTGCTTCAACTATGTCTGGTGGTGAACAGCAAATGTTGGCTATTGCGCGTGCCTTGATGAGTCGCCCAAAATTGCTTTTGTTGGATGAGCCTAGTCTAGGTTTGGCGCCAATTATCGTTAAGCAAATCTTTCAGATCTTGAAAGATGTGGCAAGTACGGGGATGACAATCTTCTTGGTAGAGCAGAATGCCAATCATGCGCTGAAACTGGCTAACCGTGGCTATGTAATGGTGAATGGTGAGATACGTATGACTGGAACAGGTGCTGAGTTATTGGTTAACCCAGAAGTGCGTGAAGCCTATCTAGGCGGTCACTAGAAGCAATATTTAACTACAGGCGCTTGGTTATAAGCGCAGATAAATCAAAGCGGCGTTTCATTTATACAAAAATGAATCGTCGCTTTTTTGTTGCTGTGGATAAAAAAGACGCTTTTGCACAGGAAGTTCGCTTAACGTCGTAGTTTAAACTGTCTTTGAGCTATTTTTCGTAGGCTCTGATGGATAGAAAGGTTTTATTGAATAAAAAAGTTTAAGCTCTAAATAGCGTGTCAGTCAAAATGTCTCGAACTTGTGAGGGTTGCGAGGCGTCACCTAATGATGCGTTAAAAATAGCATCAATTTTATCACCAAAATATCCATTCACTTCTTCTGCACTCATGGCGGGTTCTAGTCCCGCAGGGTTTGCGGATGTAGAAACAATTACCCCTTGAAAGGCTGCACATAGTCGTTGTACGGGTTGATGTTGTGAGAGACGTATCGCCACGCTTTGGTGTTCGCCTCTCACCCAGCTTGGAGCGATAGCTGTATCAGGAACAACCCAAGAGGTTGGTGTCTCGTTTAGGCTTATCAGGCGCTGTGCTGCTTTAGGATCTAATGTAGCGAGCCAAGGGGATAATTCCTCTTGTGCACCCGCCACTAGAATAAGTCCTTTTGATTCTGGACGGGATTTAAGCGTTAAAATACGTCTTACTGCAGATTCATTAAAGGGGTCGCAGCCTAAACCCCAAACCGCTTCAGTTGGATAGGCGACAATGCCACCTTGTCGGATGATATCGGCAAGTTCTTCAACGGATGTTACAAGATGCATATAAATAAGCTTATAAAAATGTATGGAAAAACGCAGAGGATCGGATTGTAGCGGGATTTTTTAAATGGAGCCAGCAGGTATACCTTTCAATTAATGATCTAAACGTTTTGTCTTGATCGCAAGAAAGGCGTTCCTGCTAGTGAGTCTATAAATAGACTGTTATTACTCTGTTATTGCATAGAATCAATTTTTTCTTTGATCTCATTGATCTTGCTATTTACTACTTTTTCTAAGTGCTCTAGCTCTTTGATCAAATCAGCTTTTGTCGCTTTACTTTCGTGTTGTTTGCCGACGATTTGTTCTAGCTCTTCCATTGCTCGTAAAACGATCAGGGAAGGTTCTTGAACTTGACGGTATGTTTGTTGGCCACCATCCGCTAATACGGTTTTGGTTGAGCGACCAAACTTGAATTTTTTACTTTTAGGAAGCAATGAGCCTTTTTCGCGACGGTAATAAATTTTTAGTACGTCGTGTCCACCTTCGTAACGCAAAGTGAATTTTTCAATGTCCTGTATGCTGGTGATACCCATGGACTGGAGTGTTGGATACATAACTAGTTTCCCGTTTATTAATGACCAATTAGTTGTCTTTAATTAGTAGGGGATTGTGTCCGTAAAAGCAAGTCAAAAATGGTAGAAAGCTGAGATAATGCAGGCAAATTACATATAGTTTTGCCTGCATTCATTTTCTTACTCTTGGTTAGTTTTAATCTTCATCTTGCTCGGCGTGATCAATATTCAACTCTTTAATTTTACGAGTTAAAGTGTTACGTCCCCAGCCTAGTAGTAATGAAGCATCACGACGGCGTCCGCCAGTATGCGCAAGGGCTGTTTCTATCATAATGCGTTCAAACTTTGGCACTGCTTGATCAAGAATGCCTTTCTGACCTGATGCCAATGTGCTGTCCACCCAATTCTTAAGCGCTTCTTCCCATGAGGCAAAAGGTTGTTCGTGAGGAACCGCAGCAAGTAATTCTGGTGGTAAATCTTCCACCAAAACCTCACGGCCTGATGCCATGACAATCAACCAACGACAGGTATTTTCCAGCTGGCGAACGTTACCCGGCCATTCTAGCTGAGTAAGGTAGTTTTCTGTTTCTTTGGTAAGTTGTTTTGGTTCAACAGCGAGCTCATCCGCGGCACGGCTTAAAAAGTGACGAGCGAGTTTTGGAATGTCTTCGCGACGCTCTGCTAACTTAGGCAAATGTATACGTATGACGTTTAGGCGATGGAATAAGTCTTCACGAAACGAGCCTTTTTTGACCAAATTTTCCAAGTTTTGATGTGTAGCAGCAATGATACGAACGTCAACTTTGACTGGAGTATGACCACCAACGCGATAAAACTCACCATCTGCTAAAACGCGTAATAAACGAGTTTGTGTTTCAGCTGGCATATCACCAATTTCGTCTAGGAAAAGCGTACCGCCGTTGGCTTGTTCGAAGCGGCCGCGACGTTGAGTGTTTGCACCTGTGAACGCGCCTTTCTCATGGCCAAATAATTCCGACTCGATTAAGTCGTGTGGAATTGCTGCCATGTTTAAAGCGATAAATGGATTAGCGGCTCTTGGGCTATGAGTATGTAATGCTTGAGCAACCAATTCTTTACCTGTACCAGATTCACCGTTTATTAAGACAGTAATGTTCGAATTTGCGAGGCGACCAATAGCGCGGAAAACTTCCTGCATAGCCGGTGCTTCGCCAATGATTTCTTTATCGACTTGTGGCTCTTCTTCTGCCACTTCCATGTTGTCAGTACTTGGTCTTGCATTGCGGTGATGCAGCATGGCACGCTTAACAAGACTTACTGCTTCTTCTACATCGAAAGGTTTAGGTAAATATTCGAAAGCACCACCTTGATAAGACGCGACAGCGCTTTCAAGATCAGAGTGCGCAGTCATAATAATAACAGGTAAATAAGGGTGATCTTTTTGTAGTTTTTCGAGCAGTTTTAAGCCGTCCATGCCTGGCATACGGATATCACTGATAATGGCACTTGGTTGCTCTTTATCAATCATGTTGACAAGGTTTTCAGCGGAATCAAACAAGCGACATTGGATTCCCTCTTGTTCTAATGTCTTCTCTAGTACCCAGCGAATAGAACGATCGTCGTCAACAATCCATACGGTTTCTTCTGGTGTCATGAGTGTTTCTCCTGGTCTTGGACTGTCGTCTCAATGGGAATTAATATATTAAATTCGGTTTTTTTCGGGTAACTGTTACATTCAATAATGCCGTGGTGCTGATGAATAACGGATTGTGCGATAGATAGTCCTAAGCCTGTACCATCGGCTCGCCCGCTGACCATGGGGTAAAATAGCGTTTTGAGAATACCTTCAGGTATGCCTGGACCATTATCTATGATGCTGATTTTGCACACTAAGCGATGACGTTTAGAGCCGATGGTGAATTGACGTAACGCGCGGGTCACCATATGAATAGTTTTATGACGATTATCTTCATCATCCATCAGCGCTTGCATGGCATTTCTTGTGACATTCAGTAATGCCTGTATTAACTGAGATTCGTCGCCTATTAAATCTGGAATGCTAGGGTCGTAATCTCGGATTAGTTCAATTTGGTTGTCTGTTTCGACAGAAATAAGTTGTCTAACACGTTCAATTACTTTGTGAATATTGAGCGGTTTGTTTTTAGGTAGTTGTCTTGGGCCTAATAAGCGGTCAACAAGATCACGTAACCGATCGGATTCTTCAATGATGACTTGTGTGTAATCGTTTAGTGCTTCGTCAGTAAAGGCGCGACTAATCAATTGTGCGGCACCACGAATACCACCTAATGGGTTTTTAATTTCATGGGCTAAACCGCGAACCAACTCTTTACTACTTTCATGGTTCGCTATGATTTCATCTTCTTGTGAGATGCGCTTCATTCTGTCGCGTGGGTACAGCTCTATAATGAGGCTTTCTGTATCATTCGACGTGCCCATGATGGGTGTGACGGTATAGTCACAAAAAAGTTTTTTATTGTTGCTGCACTCTATTTCCGCCTCGCGTTTAGTAAACGGATGGCCAGACTCTATTGCTGCATGCAAGGCCTGAATACTTTCTTCGTCTTCACGGAATGCGGCGCCAATGTCATTGCCATAAATTCGGCGTCGGCTCACCGCCAACAACATTTCAGCAGCAGGGTTTAGATACTCGATCTCAAGGTTGTCGTTCAATTGAACAACCGCAGTGGATAAATGGTCGATTAATAAGCTATACACAGACAGTGCCTCTCTATTGACTCCTGCTTTTATGGTTTCCTTTAATAATAGTTGCAAAAAGCGAACCAACATTGGGCAGTTCGAAATGGCTTATTTATTAAGGTCTTTGTATTAACTAAAAAAGTTCAATGCACAATTATAGTGCATGTTGGTAATGGTGTTTACTTTTGTGCAATAAAAAGCCGTGCAAAAAAAAGTTGTGCAATGAAAAGCCGTGTAAATAAAGTCGTACAAAAAAGATCTATAAAAGCTGGGCAATAAAAAACTAAGAAAGCGTTAGTGAAAAAAAAGCCCCGAACTAGGTCGAGGCTTTAGTGTTTACTTAGCAGTTTAAATATTAAGCGCTGTAGTAAAGTTCGAACTCAAGTGGGTGAGTCGTCATAGATACACGACGAGCTTCAGCTGTTTTAAGTTCGATGTAAGCGTTGATCATGTCATCAGAGAAAACGCCACCTTGAGTCAAGAATGCGCGATCTTCGTCTAGGCACTTAAGCGCTTCTTCTAGGCTAGCAGCAACCTGTGGAATTGCATGAGCTTCTTCAGCTGGAAGGTCGTACAAATCTTTATCTGCTGCATCACCAGGGTGAATCTTGTTTTTGATACCGTCGATACCAGCCATCAGCATAGCTGCGAATGCTAGGTATGGGTTAGCGGTTGGATCAGGGAAACGAGCTTCAATACGTTTGCCTTTAGGGCTAGCAACGTATGGGATACGAATAGAAGCAGAACGGTTGCGAGCAGAGTATGCAAGCATTACTGGAGCTTCGAAGTGAGGTACAAGACGCTTGTAAGAGTTAGTTGAAGCGTTAGTGAACGCGTTCAATGCTTTAGCGTGCTTGATGATACCACCGATGTAGTAAAGCGCCATTTCAGATAGGCCAGCGTACTGGTCGCCAGCGAATTGGTTTTCGCCGTTCTTCCAGAAAGACTGGTGAACGTGCATACCAGAACCGTTGTCACCAACGATTGGTTTAGGCATGAAAGTCGCTGTTTTACCGTAAGCGTGAGCTACGTTGTGTACGCAGTACTTAAGAATTTGAACTTCGTCTGCTTTTTTAACTAGAGTGTTGAATTTAACACCGATTTCGTTTTGTCCAGCAGTTGCCACTTCGTGGTGGTGAACTTCAATTACAAGACCCATACTTTCCATAGCGTTACACATAGCGCCACGAAGATCGTGATGAGAATCAACTGGTGGTACTGGGAAATAGCCGCCTTTTACGAAAGGACGGTGGCCCATGTTGCCGCCTTCAAACTTCTTGTTAGAAGACCAAGCTGCTTCTTCAGAGTTGATCTCTACAGAACAACCTGACATGTCAGTTTTCCATTTTACATCATCAAAGATGAAGAATTCTGGCTCTGGACCAAAGAAAGCTGTATCACCAAGACCTGTTGACTTAAGGAACTCTTCTGCGCGAAGAGCAACAGAGCGTGGGTCACGATCGTAGCCTTGCATAGTAGAAGGTTCAATAACGTTACAGCGAACAATTACAGTAGACTCTTCAGTGAAAGGATCCATAACAGCGGTATCATCTTGAGGTGACATGATCATGTCAGACTCGTTGATGCCTTTCCAGCCAGTAATGGATGAACCATCAAACATCTGACCGTTTTCAAAAAACTCTTCATCTACCGTAATAGCTGGAATAGTTACGTGTTGTTCTTTACCTTTAAAGTCGGTAAAGCGAAGGTCAACCCACTTCGCGTCATGCTCAGCAATCAAGGCAAGGGTCTTGTTTGACATAGTTGTTCTCCAGTCGTAGTTAAAGCGAAATTAATTTTCGTTTATAGGGTGCTTCAATATAAAGCGCCATTTGACGAATATAAAGCATAACTTGTGCCAGAATTTTGTGCGGTCTAATAATTCCTTATATTACAATAGGATAAGCATTATTAATTAAATGGCGCACTCAATGGTGGCTAAATCTAGCCTTTAAAAAAGTTAATATGCACCACTTTGGATCGCTTTCGCGGCATTTTGTTCCGTATTGGTGCGAATTTAGCGTTTTCGTATCTACGGGCTTTTCTTTATACTATGCGCCTTTCAAATATCCGGTATAAATCGCAACCCCTATGAAATTTATTGTTAAGTTTTTTGCAGAAATCACCATTAAAAGTCGTCCAGTTAGAAAGGCTTTTATTAAACAGCTTCGACATAATGTTAAGTTGGTTCTTAAAAAGCATGATGCCGATGTAGTTGTTTCTGGCAATTGGGATTTTATTGAAGTGTTTTCCGATAGGGATGAATTACGAGAAGATTTTATACAGTCACTTTCTAATATAGCAGGCATTGCTCATTTTCAATTCGTCCGTGAATTTCCATTAGTTGATCTTGATGACATTGTAGAACAGGCTATTGTTTCTTATGGTGATGTTATTAAAGATGCCGTGTTTGCGGTTAGGGTTAAACGTGTCGGACATCATGACTTTACTTCGGTTGATGCAGAAAGACATATTGGTGGCTGCTTAAAAGCACGTTGTGGTGCTTTGGCTGTTCGCTTAAACAATCCCGAAGTATTAGTGCCCATTGATATTCGTGATAACCGAGTATGGATGATCGAACAACGTGAAGAAGGTCTTGGTGGTTATCCGCTTGGGTCGCAAGATTCTGTGTTGTCATTAATGTCTGGTGGATACGATTCTACTGTTAGCTCTTTTTTAACGATGAGCCGAGGATTGAAAACGCACTTTTGCTTTTTTAATCTTGGCGGTGATGCGCATGAAATCGGCGTAAAACAAGTTTCCAACTTCATTTGGGAGAAATACGGTTCGGCGTTAAATGTTAAATTCATCACTGTGCCTTTCGAGGCGGTTGTTGGCGAGATCTTAACCAAAGTCGATAACGCAGAGATGGGGGTGATTCTAAAACGTATGATGTTGCGTGCTGCTTCTCAGCTAATGACAGAAGTCGGAGCGAAAGCTTTGGTGACGGGAGAAAGTGTTGCTCAGGTATCCAGCCAAACCTTGATGAATTTAAAGGTAATCGACCAGGTGACTGAAGAGCTAGTGCTTCGTCCTTTGATCACTACGAATAAGCAGGTCATCATAGACAAGGCCATAGAAATCGGTACTGCACCTTTTGCGGCCAGTATGCCTGAGTTTTGTGGTGTTATTTCTGTTAAGCCAACTACTCGCGCTAAAATGCACCGTGTAGAGAAGCAAGAGTCCAATTTTGATTTTGCTGTATTAGAACAAGCGATTGGCAACGCTCAGGTTATGTCTATTCAAAATGTGATGGACGATGTGGCTAAGCAGTATCAGGGTGAAGTACCTGTTGTGCGTATGCCAGTGGGTGATGAAGTGATTATTGATATTCGTCATCCCGATGAAGCAAGCAATCGACCTTTAAAAGTAAGTGGTCGTCCTGTCAAAGTGATTCCATTTTTTGCACTGGAATCTAATTGGGCTGAATTAGAGAAAAATGTGACTCATTTGCTCTATTGTGGCAAAGGTGTCATGAGTCGTATGCATGCCTCTTACTTACTTGGTAAAGGGCATGAAAACGTAGGTATTTATTTACCTTAATTAAGTACTAATGAACCGTAGCATTTTTGTAGTATATGAATGTTATCGTTTTATATGAAAGCGCATTGTTACTTTATTGAAGTATTTTTGTGGACTTTTTTTGTCACTTTTATGGGATATTTATCAATATAAGAGTACAATTGCGCCAATTTTACCCCGCACCAAGATCCGAGACGCTTGAAGAGCATACCTGCCCGTATCAAGCGGCGGTATATCTTTTTGCTCACGCTAAATGCAGAGAACTATAAATGTCTAATGATATCAATAAGTTACGTAACGTAGCCATTATTGCCCACGTTGACCATGGTAAAACTACCTTGGTTGATCAGCTATTAAGCCAATCTGGCACACTAGATCGTAAAGATCAAGGTTCTGAACGAATCATGGACTCTAACGATCAAGAGAAAGAACGTGGCATCACCATTTTGGCGAAAAATACGTCAATTATGTGGCACGATTACCGTATTAATATCGTAGATACACCTGGACACGCTGACTTCGGTGGTGAGGTTGAGCGCGTATTATCTATGGTTGATTCTGTATTGTTGTTAGTTGACGCAGTTGATGGTCCAATGCCACAAACTCGTTTTGTAACATCAAAAGCATTTGAACGTGGCCTACGTCCTATTGTTGTTATCAACAAAATTGACCGTCCAGGTGCTCGTCCTGATTGGGTTATGGATCAGGTTTTTGATTTGTTCGACAGCCTTGGTGCAACCGAAGAGCAGCTAGATTTCCCTGTTATCTATGCTTCTGCAATCAATGGTATTTCTGGTAATGATCCAGAAAATATGGCAGAAGACATGACGCCACTTTACCAAATGATTCTTGATAGCGTTCCTGTACCAAACGTTGATCCTGAGGGGACTTTCCAAATGCAGGTTTCTGCATTGGATTACGACAGCTATGTTGGTGTTATCGGTGTAGGCCGTATCACACGTGGTAGCTTGTCTCCAAACCAGCAAGTAGTTGTAAAATCTGCAGACGGTAAAGAGCGTAAAGGCAAAGTCTTGAACGTTAAGGGTTACCACGGTCTAGCGCGTGTTGATACTGATAAAGCCTCTGCGGGTGACATCGTTTGTATTACTGGTATCGATGGCCTAAGTATCTCTGATACTTTGTGTGATCCTGCTTGTGTTGAAGCTTTGCCTGCATTGTCTGTAGATGAGCCAACAGTAAGCATGACCTTCATGGTTAACGACTCTCCGTTTGCTGGTAAAGAAGGTAAATACATTACCACTCGTAATATCTCAGATCGTCTTGATCGTGAGCTTATCCACAACGTAGCGTTGCGTGTTCGCCAAGGCGAAACACCTGATAAGTTCATCGTTTCTGGTCGTGGTGAGCTTCACCTTTCTGTATTGATCGAAACTATGCGTCGTGAAGGCTTTGAGATGGGAGTTTCTCGTCCTGAAGTAGTTAAAAAAGAAGTGGACGGCAAAATTCACGAACCATTTGAACTAGTAGTTATCGACGTTGAAGAGCAGCATCAAGGTTCTATCATGGAAGAACTTGGCTTGCGTAAAGCTGAGTTAACTAACATGGAGCCAGATGGTAAAGGTCGTGTTCGTCTTGAGTTCATGACGCCTTCTCGTGGTTTGATCGGTTTCCGTGGCTTGTTCCTAACACTAACTTCTGGCTCTGGTATTATGACCAGCGTATTTGACCATTATGGTCCAGTAAAAGAAGGTGATGTTGGTAGCCGCCAGAATGGTGTATTGATCAGTATGGTTACTGGTAAAACAGCAGCGTTCGCTTTGTTTAACCTACAAAGCCGTGGTCGTTTATTCTTGGGTCATGCGGTTGAAGTATACGAAGGTCAAGTTATCGGTCTTCACTCACGTGATAATGACTTAACTGTTAACCCAGTTAAAGGTAAGCAGTTAACTAACATGCGTGCCTCTGGTACAGATGAAGCCTTGACGTTGACTCCGCCTATTCGTCATACACTTGAGCAAGCGCTTGAGTTTATCGAAGACGATGAATTGGTAGAAGTAACACCAGAAAGCATCCGTATTCGTAAAAAATTATTGACTGAAAACGAGCGTAAACGCGCTGGTCGTAAGTAATAGCTATTCTTTAAAAAGAGCAGCAGCAAATGAATTCATGTAAATGAATTCGTGAGCGACAGAAGCGCCTTCGGGCGCTTTTGTTTTTTCTGGACTTTGTTAAAGTTATTTGTCTTATTGACCTTAGTAAGCATTGGCAAATATAGGGAGAAAGCGATGAAAGTCTTGATACAGCGAGCCTTAAGCGCATGCGTTGTTGTTGATGGTGAAACCATTGGTGCGATTGACCACGGACAGCTCGTGTTGGTTGGCATAGAAAAAGGCGATACAGAAGCAGATACACAGCGATTGGCCGATAAACTGTTGAAATACCGTATGTTTGGTGATGCAGAGGGTAAGATGAACCTGAATGTCCAGCAGGTTGGTGGTGGAGTGTTACTGGTATCGCAATTTACCTTGGCTGCTGAAACCAAGAAAGGTCTGCGTCCAGGGTTTTCCACTGCAGCCATTCCCGAAGAAGGAGAGCGTTTATTTAATGACTTTGTGAATAAAGTGCGTGCTCAATATAGTAAGGTTGAAACAGGGCGTTTTGGTGCTGATATGAAAGTCTCTTTTACCAATGATGGCCCTGTTACTTTTATGTTAGATTAGATCCTTATGCTGGATTAATCGATTGTCGAGTCTGATAGTGTCTTTAATTTTGGTGTTTGACGAATTTCTTTGGCGATTAATTTAGCAACCGCTTTCGCCCCTTTTTCTTGAAAATGGGTAATATCAGGTTTGTCTAATCGACCTGCACGGTCTTTGTAATAAGGGAATTTTATTGGATCGACAGCGAGCCAATAGTCTTTCCAGTTTTCTTCTCCTAATGTATTAGCAAGTTCTATGGAGCGTATTTCTATATCTAATAAATCAATATTGTTGGCTTGGGCTGTGTCTTTAATTGTTTGGCTATAGTTGCCAGTAAAAGCAAATCCCTTCGTGCTGTTTTGTGTCGTAAAATGAGTAGATACGACGGTGAATTCATTTTTTCCTTTCATCGTTTTCATTCTAGTCACGGGCGTTAATAAAACCGGTGTGATTTGATGTGACTTGGCATAGTCAATAAAAAACTCCAGTGAGCGCTGGAATGAAAGGCTTTCTTGCCCAGCTGGGGCTTGTATTTGACCATCCGCATTATTCGGGTATGTACAGGTGTTAGCGACATCGTATGGGCCGCGTCCGGCGCTGCTCGCGTCACATTTTTCGTCATTGTGGCCAAATTGAATAAGTAAATAATCTCCAGAGTGCATCATACTACTGAGGTAGCGAAACCAACCTTGATTATAATATGAGCGAGAGCTACGACCGGATTGTGCACCATTAATAACTTGTACTTTTTGAGTGTCAAAATTCTCTTGGAAGGTTTGCCCCCAGCCCATTCGAGGTGCAACGGCTTGCGGATAGTTTGATGCTGTCGAGTCGCCAATAATAAATACTCTATGTGGAACAGTATCTACTTGTTGCTGCCTTTTCTGGATAGCACTAAGGTCAAACGCTGCTACTTTGCCTTGTAAATCAGGGACGAGTAGAGGCTGAAAAAAACGATCCATTAGAGTGCTATCAGCAACTTCACCAACCTTGGTCTGATAATTTCTATTGCTCCATAACCATTGCGTTAACTGAGCAAATGCTGGTTGCCATTGTGGCTGATATTGCACGGGATCGAAATGTTTTGGCAATCCTAAATCATGTAAGCTGTTATCAAATCCTTGGTGAAAACGTGCTACAGATGAAGCATATTCTTCTGCAGAAAAAATGAGTGGTAGTTTTGGTGAGGACATAACTTGTTGAGGGCCTAAGTAACCCGATGCCGTTGCGGTATCCGATAAAATCAGGTCACTAAACGGATTAATATTGATATTAATGTTTTGCTCGAGTTGTGGCTTGGTCGGAGCATAAAGAGCTGCCATGCATATTCCGCGTAATGTGTTATTACTTAAACAGTCAGTGTTCTGTTCGGCCGCGGAGACGACAAATGGTGGGATGAAGTCTTTTATTTTAAGTTGATAAGCTCCATGTTTATCCGTAGTGGTTGAAGCTTTTCTACCGTATTGGTCGCTCAAGGTTATTTGGGCTGGAAAATTCATTAGATGGGCGCTTACAATGCCTTTAACAGTCGTGTTCTGGGCAGCCAAAAAAATTGGTTGCCAGCCATCAAGCATGTTCTCGATAGTAAATTTAGTCGCGTCGTTATCGCTTAATTGAGGGCGATAACCCTCTTTTGAGGCGCCAGATCCATAGCTCTTGTATTCACTAAAACGTGCACCATCTTCTGGTGTAAACCAAATAGATTCTCCATTTATATCTTTACCGTGCATTTTATCCCAGCCATAGATGTGATCATCCATCTCCGTATTGATAAAGGTGGTTGAACCCATGGCAAAGGGATCGGCATAACGACCATCTTGAAAAGTAGTAGTTGGGTGCCAAGGGCGACCAAGAGCATAACTAGCTGCTGGAACGCGGTTGTCTTCTTTTATTAAGCGGCTATTTATGAAGACTAAGCCAAAGGCCTGTTCTTCATTGGTGCTTGGGGCTGTTAAATAGCCTAAAGGGAGTTCTTGGTTTGGACGGTAACGAGCGACAATGTCGCTGTTATCAAAAATAACTAAGCCGTTTCCGAAAATAAAATCAACAGTGCCGCTGATACGGGAGTTATTGAAATAGCTTCTGCCCCCTTTGCTGTAAAAGGTATCTTGGAAGCCTTCTAGAGATACGTCATAAAATGCTGATCGGTCGCTTTTTTTACCAAGTAGTAAAGCGACGGCTTGAGTTTGCTTGATTTTACTTGGATCGTCTTTTGCTTTGCTGTCATTAGTCAGATAGTCAAAGTCGTTACGGATGGTAAGAGACTGAGCGGTGAAGTCTTTGCCGTTGATTTCAACTACTCGACTACCTGAAGTGCCAATGTTCTTGCCATTATCACCTTTCATGCCTGCAGCAATAGCTTTGGCAATGATGGTTCTATCTCGTCCTGCGCCAATAAAGTGCACATTATCGCGGTCAATAATGATTTGTTCGTTATATAGGCCTGGTTTGATATATATGCTGTAAGTGCTTTTATCTTCTGGTGCATTCTGGAGAGCATCCTTGATGCTGCCGTACTCACCAGCTTTTGGTGTGGATGATACGACAGCTTGGTACAAACTGGTCGCATGAGATTGAAATGACAGAAGCGCGCCAACAGTGGCAACTAAGCCTATTGCAACAGAGTGTTTCATTGTTTTCCCTCACATTTTTATTCTTGTCTTGATGGAGTGATGTAGTGCTTTAATAGCTTTTTATAAAGCTCAATTTTTGTTCAAGGTAAGAATATAGCCGAGTAGATATAAATGAAACAGTGTTTTATAAAATTATTTCATTTTTATAAATATTTTCCTCATAACAACAAAAAGACGCTTAAGAGATTAATCTTAAGCGTCTTATGTGTAGTGCGTGAACAAGGGGAAGTTGTTATTGGCTTGCTTTGGACCTTTCACTCTCTTCTTTTTCTTCACTCCCATCAACCACAACTTTTACTGTGCGGCCAGCAATAAGTCCAAGTTCGAATAGCATCCACATTGGGATGGCCAGCAAGGTCTGCGAAAAAATATCGGGTGGCGTAATGAGCATGCCAACAACAAAACAACCTAGAAAAATATAAGGACGTTTTTTGGATAGCGTCGCAACTGTTGTGACACCCGCTTTAATAAGTAAGTAGGTGGCAACAGGGATTTCAAAGGTTACGCCGAAAGCAAAGAATAGTTTTAAGACAAAGTTTAGGTAGTTATTAATGTCCGTCATAACGGTCACTTCGCCAGGCCCTACTGTCGTGAAAAAGCCGAAGATAAGTGGCAAGACAACGTAGTAAGCAAACAGAACACCAGCATAAAAAAGAAAAATACTGGAAACCAATAGTGGAATCGCAATTTGTTTCTCGTTTTTATACAGAGCAGGCGCAATAAACGACCAAGCCTGAAAAAGAGTATAGGGAACCGATATTAGTACCGCGACGGCAAAGGTTAGCTTGAGTGGCGCGAGAAAGGGTGATGCTACTTCTGTTGCTATCAACGAGCTGCCAGGCGGGAGTAATAGTCGTAGTGGTTCAGAGACAATCAGATATAAATCGTTGGCAAAAGAATACAAGCCAATAAAGAGGATAAGTATTGCCAGAACACACTTTAATAAACGATTTCTTAGCTCGATAAGGTGAGCGACAAGTGGTGCTTGATTGGAAGAATCTGTACTCATAATGCGTCACATGTCCGCGCGTTGTTAAAATAATGATTAGGTTCGAGAAGCAGTCGTTTCAGTCGTTTTTCTAATATCATCCATGGCTTGAGCCTCAGTTGAGTCTGATTTTTCCATTGTTTCTGACTCGTCAGCCGTAGATAGTAGCACTTCTTTTTCCACCGCTGCGGTATCTGCTTTTTCTTCTGCTGACTGCACAGCGGTAATGGGCTCAAGCGCATCTTTTTTAGTGTCGTAACCCTCAGGGTAGGGCGTTATGGTATTTTGAATCGCCTGACCTTCTTTTAGAAGGCGCTGATTGGTCTCGTTAATTTTCTGTTGCAGCTCTTCATGATCCAGCTGTGCATTAATTTCTCTTTGCACTGAATTAATACTGCGGCGAATTTTACGAATCCATAGCCCCGCCGTTTTTGCAGCATGAGGCAAACGTTCAGGGCCAAGAATTAAAAGACCAACTACGAAAACAACAAGGAGTTCAGAAAAGCCAATGTCGAACACAGATTAGGCGCTCTTATCATCTTTTTTAACTTCAGCATCAATTACTTTATGCTGGGCGGTTTTTTCGTCTTCGGCTTCCGTGTCTTTGTCGACGGCTTCTTTAAAGCCTTTGACAGCACCACCTAGATCAGAGCCAAGGTTCTTAAGCTTTTTGGTGCCAAAAATAAGTACTAAAATGGCTAAAACAATTAATAATTGCCAAATACTGATTCCACCTAACATAAATTACTCCTACTGCTTATTTGGTACGACTGGCTTTTTCGTCTAAGCCAGACAAGTTAAATCTGCGTGCTAGTTCATCAAGTATAGCATCTGGGCCAATATCTAAATGAGATAACATGACAAGTGTGTGAAACCATAGATCTGCAGTTTCATAAATCAAATCGGATTTATCACCAGAGATCACTGCGTCTTTCGCCGCAATAATGGTTTCAATGCTTTCTTCGCCTACTTTCTCAAGGATCTTATTTAATCCCTTTGCGTGTAGACTAGCAACATAAGAAGAGTCTGCTGCTGCGGCTTTACGTTGTTCTAGTGTGGCTGCTAATTCAGCTAATACATCGGATTTCATTATAGTCTCTCAAAGGTTACGGTTTTAAGACAAGCAGGTAAATTCCTACTAAAAACAGTCCTAAACTGGTTAAATCGGCGTCTTTTATATGCGTTAAAGATGCAGGATCAGTAATAATCCAAGCCGCACCTAAGCTTAGTAGCCCAAGCAATCTGAAGGGTATATTTTGTCGGCCTTTTTTTAATTCTTTACCTAATTGATCAATAGCTTCGGTCTGCGCCTGCATGCGTTCTTCTTGGTGCGACATTTGTGATAACGCAGTAAAAATCAAATTAGGAATTTGTGGTAATTGACCTGCCCACTGCGGAGCTTGTTTGCGTACTTCTTCCATCACGCGTTTTGGCCCCATTTGTTCTCGCATCCAGCGTTCTAGGAATGGCTTAGCTGTCACCCATAGATCCAAGTCCGGATAAAGCTGGCGGCCCAAACCTTCAATATTGAGTAGAGTTTTTTCCAATAAAACTAGCTGTGGCTGCACTTCCATATTAAAGCGACGTGCGGTTTGGAATAAACCAATCAGTACTTGTCCAAAAGAAATGTCTTTCAGCGGTTTAGCAAACATAGGTTCACAAACACTGCGAATAGCAGACTCAAAGGCATGTACCGGCGTACCTTTAGGAACCCAGCCGCTTTCAACATGAAGTTCTGCAACTAAACGATAATCTCGCTGGAAAAACGCTAATAGGTTACGTGCTAAGTAACTTTTGTCTGCGTCATCTAGGCTGCCCATAATGGCGCAGTCAATAGCGATATATTTGGGTTTCTGTGGATTAGTGGCATCTACAAAGATATTGCCTGGATGCATGTCGGCATGGAAAAAACTGTGCGAGAAAACTTGGGTGAAAAAGATTTCAACACCGCGTTCTGCCAAGCACTTCATGTCGACATTAGCTTTATTAAGTGCTGCAATGTCGGCTACAGGAATGCCAGAGATACGTTCCATGACCATGACATTACGATGACTGTAATCCCAATAGACTTGTGGCACATACAGTAATTCTGAATTGGTAAAATTGCGCTGTAATAAGCCCGTATTGGCTGCTTCTTTGGCAAGATCCAGTTCATCAAGAATGGTATATTCGTAATCTGTTACTACTTCGACAGGTCTTAAGCGACGACCGTCGGCGCTCAAATTAGCAACAAGGTGCGCCAAAGTGTAGAGTAAGCTAATATCTTTACTGATGGTTTTTTCAATCTTCGGACGAATGACTTTAACAACTACGTCTTCGCCAGAATGCAATTTAGCAGTATGAACTTGTGCAATAGAAGCAGAGGCCAAAGGCGTTGCCGAAAACTCAGCGAAGAGTTCAGAAACCGGTGCTTTTAAATCTCTTTCGACAATGGCTTGAGCGATATGGCCGGGAAAAGCAGGCACTTTGTCTTGCAGCTTTGCTAGCTCGTCGGCGATATCATCGTCTAGTAAATCTCGGCGTGTTGATAATATTTGTCCGAACTTAACAAAGATAGGGCCAAGGCTTTCCAGAGCCAGACGAAGTCGCTCACCTTTATTTTGACTAGCGCGCTTGCGGCCAATGGAGCAAACAAGACCAAGAGTGTAACGAATATACCAAGGCAAAAGAGCGAAAGGAATAAACACATCAAGACGAAAGCGCATTACCGTATAGAGTATGCGCAGTAAACGAAAAGTACTGATCAACATGGCTAAAATTTAAATCCTTTATGAAGCGCAACAATGCCGCCCGTTAAATTTTGGTAGCTGGTACGTTCAAATCCGACTTCATCCATCATGCTTTTCAGAGTTTCTTGATCTGGATGCATACGAATTGATTCGGCAAGGTAACGGTAACTGTCTGCGTCATTCGCGATCAATTTGCCCATTGCTGGAAGTAAGCGGAAAGAATATTGATCGTAGACTTGTGATAAAAGCTCAGATTCTGGTTTAGAAAACTCCAGAACTAATAAACGGCCACCTGGCTTCAATACACGATACATAGATGCAAGAGCTTTGGATTTGTCAGTTACATTGCGCAAACCAAAGGCAATGGTAATGCAGTCGAAAGTATCGTCAGGAAAGGGCAGTGCTTCGGCATTGGCTTGAACAAATTTCACATTACCAACAATGCCTTGATTGGCGAGCTTGTCACGACCAACTTTCAGCATGGAGTCATTAATATCCGCTAGAATGACTTGTCCTTCGCTACCCACAAGGCGAGAAAATTTAACCGTCAAATCACCTGTGCCGCCGGCGATATCTAGCACGCTGTTGCCAGCACGAACGCCTGATTGGCTAATAGTGTGTCGCTTCCATAGACGATGAATACCACCGGACATCAAATCATTCATAATGTCGTATTTGGCAGCTACGGAATGAAAAACTTGTGCGACGGCTTTCACTTTTTCATCTGTTGGGATTTCTTTGAAGCCGAAGTCGGTGGTTTTTTTCTGATCGTCTTGCATAAACTACTTCATCCTAGTGGCGGCATCGCTCGCCATTCTCTTTATTGAAAAGCTTTATTGGGAGCCTATTGAAAAGCTTTATTTAATCGCTTTATCATTGTTTGACAGCGTTGCGTTCAATGTAAGTGGTTATTGTAACCGCGACAGCAAAGCTCTGGTACTGCTTTACCTAAACTATTTATTCGCCATGACTCTATTTCGTCCTGCTTCTTTAGCCATATAGAGTTGTTTGTCAGCTCTAGCGAATAAAGATTCTGGGTTTTCTTGTGCGTGAAGTTCTGCGATACCAATTGATATGGAAATCGATACTGGCTCGCCTTGCATATTGAATGGTGTTTTGGCTACGGCAAGTCGAATAGCTTCAGCACGTTCGACGGCTTGTACCAAAGTAGTATCTGGAAAAGCGATAACAAATTCTTCGCCGCCGTAACGAAACATAAGATCTTCTTTTAATAGAGCGCTACGTATTTGTTTTGGTACGAGGCGTAATACTTTGTCGCCAGCAAGATGCCCCCAAGTATCATTCACTTTTTTAAAATGGTCGATATCGCAGACTGCTAAGCAAATGGGTTTTTGAGTTTTTTGCATGATTTTGCATAAGGGCAAAATAGCATCTTGGTAAGCGGTTCGGTTTGGTAGGTCAGTCAATGAATCTGTCATTGCTTGAGCGAGCTTTTCTTGCAGTAATGAGCGAAGTGACACCGTATCTTTTTCCATTCGCGTTACTTTATTTTTAAGTAAGGAGATGGATTGATTGGCGTGTTTTTCCTGCTCTACCATTTGCGTCTTGTATTCGGTCATGGTGCTTGAAATAGTCGACAGTCTATTGTTAATAAGTGTTTTTAGGCTTTCTAAATCGTTGGCGCTCTGAACTGCTTGTGATGTGTCTGTAACTTGTTTTTGTAGCTTGTTGTTAAAGCCTTCGCGACTCACAGATAGCGATTTCTGTGAGTGATAACTGCTGGAGATGGATTCGTTGATACTGGCAAGTTGCTTATTTAACTGATTAAGATAGTTAGTCAGACTTTCTTGTGTTTTGCCGATAGCGATCATTATTAAGTTAATAGCTTCATCAAGTAGTCCAGGAAGCTGTTGGAGGTTGTCGTTGCCTAAAAGTGCTTTTTTTAAGTCGACAATGTCTTCGTCGTAATGACTCGGTAATGATAAGTTATTCATGAGCCCAGCAAGTGTGTGGCTAATTTGAATCATGATTTCTTGATCATTTTTCTGTGATTTCGTTTCTAGATCTCGATTGAAAAACCGTCTGAAAAGTGAGCTTTTAGGTTGGCTTGACTCTATTTGGGTCAATGTTTTCTCAGCCAACGACAAAAAGCCTTTTAAAAGATGAGGCCATTTAGATGGAGTTTGCCAGTGTAGACGTATTTGGGCTTCAAGTTCTTTTTTCTCGTTCTGAGGGACTCTTTTGCTGTCTTGTTTTTCAAGCAGATCGATAAGTTCTTGTAACGTACTTCTAACCTGTTTAGCTCGGCTGCTTTGGGCTTCATCACTTTTGATTAGCAGCGGTTCTGCATTATTAAGCACATCTTGTATTTCTTGGGCATCCGCTCCTTTGGTTATAACTTGGCGAATTTGGCGAACAACGGAATCAAGCTCTGGGTCATTCCCTTCAGCTAGCATACTGGTTCTGGAAACTGCTTTACGTAACGCTTCTATCAGTTTGTCACTCGATGATTCCGTCATATCGCCTCATTTTTATTATTTCTGACGTTCTTTTTCGATAAGAAAATCAACAACTTTGTAGATATTTTCATTGCCATTTGCAGTTTCAGCGCTTACCAAGTATTTACCGTTTACGATTATTCCTGGTACACCGCGAGCGCCGTAGGCACGTATTTTTGCATCGGCTTGGCTAAGGCGGCTATTCACAGCAAAAGAATTGAATTGCTTACGAAATTCATCTTCACTAACACCATAGTTTGAAAAGAAAGCAGCAAGTGCGTCTTCAGAGTTTAGATTACGGTGTTCAACATGGATAGCATTAAAAAGATCTGCGCGAATTTTATCTTCTATACCAAGTAGATCGGCGACATAGAAGGCTTTTGCATGTGCTAACCAACCTCGACCGAACACAGCTGGCAAGAATTTGAAATCAACATCGTTTGGTAGATTTTTTTTCCAAGCTTGAGTGATAGGTTCTAGTTTGTAGCAATGTGGGCATCCGTACCAAAAAATTTCAGTAACTTCGATCTTACTAGGGTCACTAGTGCGAACTGGCGTTTTTATAGTTGTATAACCATTACCGTCACTGTATTCAGCGGCAGCAGCAGTCAGTGGGATAAGTAGGGAAAGTATCAGCGCTGAAAACAGCTTTATCATGGATTACTCCTAGTCGTATTTATAGTCATGTTAATTTACAAAGGTATTCTTACATCATGCACAGAATTACAACAGAATACGATTCCATCAAAGACTTAAGGTTCTAATTTTCCAGTAAGTTTACATAAAACTTACATCTATGACGCCTATTGTCCGGCTGTTATTTGTCGTGTTTTGTAAATCCTTGTCTCAATTGTGTTCATTTACCCAGATTGAGGTAGCTTATCGAGTTTAACATGGCATATTTTCGCGTTTGCTGGCATTATATACAGCAATTGAAACAAACCTGAATGCAAATCCGAATCTATTGACGAATATCAACTTATGACCCCTTTTGACTCCACTTTCCAATCCGCGCACTTCATTAAGAGTGCTGAGAAACTTTCTCAATGTCCTTTAGACCAAGGTGTTGAGGTCGCATTTGCAGGTCGCTCAAATGCTGGTAAATCTACAGCGCTAAATACTCTTACGAATCAAAAGAAATTGGCGCGTACCTCAAAAACGCCAGGTCGAACTCAGTTGATTAACTGTTTTGGATTAAATGTTGATGATCGTCGTCTAATTGACCTTCCAGGTTACGGCTTCGCTAAAGTGCCTATTGCCATGAAAAAAGTCTGGCAAGCACACATGCAAGATTACCTGATGAATCGTCGCTCTTTAGCTGGTGTTGTTTTGGTAATGGACATCCGCCATCCATTAAAAGAGTTTGATGAAATGATGTTGGATTGGGCAAAATCTAACCGCATGAAAGTTCATGTGTTGTTAACCAAGTCTGACAAGCTAAAGCGCGGACCGGCAAAGTCTACCCAATTGGCTGTACAGAAAGTTCTCAAGAATCTTGGTGTTGATGGTTCTGTTCAGACTTTCTCATCCTTGAGTGGGGATGGTGTGGATGTTTTGCGTATCAAACTCGCTGAATGGCTGGTGCTTGATAATCTTGAAGAGATTCCGGTTTCGCCAAACGCATAATGTTGTGGTAAAACGAAAAAAGCCTCGCGAGAGGCTTTTTTTATGTCTGTTAGTCAAAATTAGGCCACTTTACTGCGGTGTCAAATAAGCCGAGAGGAAGGTATCAAAGTCTACTTCATCGGCAGCTTCAATCGCTTCTTGATCACGTAACGAGCGTTCTGCTTTTTCCATAAACTCATGAGTAAGTTCATCGGATAAAGGGCACGACATCCATTCTGTTTGCTGTTCTTTCGATAGCGCCAACATGGCATTTTGATAACCTTGTTGTACTTTACTGCGTTCAAGTAGCTGTGCAGAAGGTAATAGCGCTTCGTTGCTTAACTTTTCACGTTGTACTTTTACCGCTTGTTTGTAAGCAGGGTTACCTGTTTTCTCAGATAAAAATTCAGCAACTTCTGCGAGTGAGTTCAGCATGTCTTTTGCTTTCGTACGAAGCTTAGTTGGACCTTGGCCAAAATCAAAGTCCATGTCTAGGTCACGACCATGGGATGCAATTTCTTGCTGCATTTTACGAAGTTGACTGCATTCAGCACTGCCTAGTCGCTCATCGCCACGTAACATGCAGTAAAGCAGGAATACATCAATAAAATACAAGGTCGAAGATTGCATGCCGATAGAAGAGCTTGGATCTAGGTCCATAATGCGAACTTCAATGTATTCAACGCCTCTGGCATGCAGGGCTGCACTTGGGTGTTCGCCAGGTTGCGCGACGCGTTTAGGGCGAATGTCGCTGTAATACTCGTTTTCGATCTGCAATAAATTGCTATTAAGTTGGCGATATTGTCCATCGACTTTCACACCTATGTCTTGGTAGCGCTGATAAGGTGTCTGTAGGGCTTTTTTTACCGTGCTGATGTAGGTTTCAACTTCGTTGTAACATACATATAAATCGGCTTGAGCCTTATTTTGATAACCAAGATCACTCATGCGAAGTGAGGTAGCTTTTGGGCCAAACCAAGTGTTCTTTTCTAATTTATCTAGGCTGTCAGGCTTTTTCGGTAAAAAGCTTTCATCAATAGCGGGTGATGCACCGAACAACAGCGATAGCATCCAAGAGCTACGACGGAAGTTACGGATCAAAGCAAAATAGCTGTCTGATTGAAACGCTTGTTTTTCAGCTTTTGAAAGATTGGATTTGCCTTTGTAGCTTTCCAAGAAAGACCAGAAGTCCTTATCAAAAGAGAAGTTGTAATGCATGCCAGCGATACATTGCATGATACGACCATAACGATTAGACAGACCTTCGCGGTAAACGCGTTTTAGCTTACCAGTGTTTGATTCGCCATAATACGCGATAGGAACATCTTCGTTACCCGCTAAATAACAAGGCATACTGGCCGGCCACAAACATTCGTCTTGCTTATATAGTTCGTGGTTAACCAAGTTATGAATGTCTTCTAGCTCTTTAATGACACCTTCAACGCTTGGGTGAACGCCAGTAATAAATTCCATCAAAGATTCGGAATAATCCGTTGTGATGGAGCTATGAGTCAGTGCCGAGCCCAATGCTTTCGGGTGAGGCTTATGCGAGATGTGGCCTTCAGTTCGGTCAACTCGTAGCGCTTCTCGTTCTACGCCACGATGAAAGGTGAGTGCAGAAGTCGTCGCGGCTTGCTGGCAATGAGTTGCCAGCGCTTGCAAAGCATCGGTTAAGGTGGTCAAGAAGTCTTCCTTCTATTGAATAAGGCAAAATTGAATTTCAGGGATTGTACTCGGCAGAGCTGATTCGCAGCAAGCAACAGATACCCCATGCACAAAAAATGCTGACTTCTAGAACATAGATATAAGAAATTTGTCGCGCAAGGGCACGACAAAAAACACGGCCTACAAAAATCCAATCACCTGTAGATCGGCCTTTAGGCCGTCAATTTTTCCTAGAGGAATGGATTAAAGGCGCATCTCGATGCCAGCATCAGTCATGCGTTGCTTGGCTTCTTGGATGCTGTATTCGCCAAAATGGAAAATGCTGGCTGCCAATACGGCATCCGCCTTGCCTTCAATGACACCATCTACAAGATGATCCAAGTTGCCAACACCGCCAGAGGCGATTACTGGTACATGAACCGCTTCACTTATAGCGCGAGTGACACCAAGGTCGAAACCATTTTTAGTACCGTCACGGTCCATACTGGTTAGCAGGATTTCCCCTGCGCCGTATTCAACCATTTTCTTTGCCCATTCAACGGCATCTAAACCTGTTGGTTTGCGGCCGCCATGAGTAAAGATTTCCCACTTATCAGGTTCACCTTCCGCGCTGACTTTTTTTGCATCAATGGCAACAACAATACATTGAGAGCCAAAGCGTTGTGCGGCCTCGCGAACAAATTCAGGGTTAAATACCGCTGCGGTATTTATGCCGACTTTATCTGCGCCAGCGTTTAACATGCGGCGAATGTCTTCGCAGGTGCGAATGCCGCCGCCCACTGTTAAAGGAATAAACACTTGGCTGGCAATGGCTTCAACCATGTGAACTGTCGTTGCGCGGTCGTCTGAACTGGCGGTGATGTCTAGAAAAGTAATCTCATCGGCGCCTTGCTCGTTATAGCGTTTTGCTACTTCAACTGGGTCGCCGGCGTCACGAATATCGACGAACTGAACACCTTTTACAACGCGGCCATTGTCCACATCAAGGCAAGGAATAATACGTTTTGCTAAGCCCATAAAATGGTGCTCCTAGAATCTAATATGCTTCTATCTAAACAAACTTGATGGCTTGTAGTTATGGCTTGCCATCCCAGTGAAGGAAGTTTTTATAAAGCTGAAGACCGTCTTTATGGCTTTTTTCTGGGTGAAATTGCACGGCGAAAACATTGTCTCGAGCGAGCGCAACACAGAACTCCAAACCGTAATCACAGGTGCCAGCAACTTCACTTTTATTTTCAGGTACAACATAAAAACTGTGTACAAAATAAAAGCGAGCGTTGTCAGGAATATCTGCCCAAAGAGGGTGATTTATTGTGTGTTTAACCTGATTCCAGCCCATGTGCGGCACTTTAAGTTTGCTACCGTCATGATCTGTGTGCTTTTCACCAAAGAACAAAGCGTTGCCTTGGAAATGGTTCAAACAATCTACACCGCCGTTTTCTTCGCTGTGAGACATCAAAGATTGAATGCCGACACAAATAGCAAGAAAAGGCTTTTCCGCCATGGCTTTACGAATACTAGGAACCAGTCCTGCATTGTTCATTTCACCGATACAATCACGAATCGCGCCAACGCCGGGTAATAGCACTCGATCTGCTGCATCAATAACCGCAGGATCACTGGTTACAATTACCGTGGTATTTTCATCAGCGACGTGTTCAAGAGCTTTGGCAACCGAGTGAAGGTTGCCCATGCCGTAGTCGATCACTGCGACTGTAGATTTTTTCATGTCACTCATACTCTTATTGCTCATACTCTTACCGCTCAAACTAAGAGAGTCCTACAAAGAACCTTTAGTGGAAGGCATTTGCCCTGCCATGCGCTCGTCAGCTTCTAGAGCCATGCGTAGCGCACGTCCAAATGCTTTGAAGATGGTTTCCGCTTGGTGGTGAGTATTTTTACCGCGAAGATTATCTAAATGTAGCGTTACTTTGGCATGGTTGATAAAACCGTGGAAAAATTCTGAGAACAAATCCACATCAAAACCGCCAACAGAGCCACGAGTAAAAGGTACGTGCATTTCTAGACCTGGACGGCCTGAGAAATCTATTACTACGCGAGACAAGGCTTCATCTAATGGTACATAAGCGTGGCCATAGCGTTTGATGCCTTTTTTATCGCCAACAGCAATGTCAAAAGCTTGTCCTAAAGTGATGCCCAAATCTTCGACTGTGTGGTGAGCATCAATGTGAAGGTCGCCAACTGCATGAATGTCTAAGTCAATCAGACCATGACGTGCTACTTGCTCAAGCATATGGTCAAGGAAAGGGACGCCTGTGACGCAGTTGAATTTACCGGTACCGTCTAAGTTAATCGACACCTTGATCTGAGTTTCAAGCGTATTACGCTCGACACTGGCAATGCGATCGGACATTGATTGGTTTCTCCACAGTGATGGTGACGAATAGTCGCCACGTTTTTGTATATTAAGAGCATGACATAATTTCCCTATTATAGAACGTGGGCTCTTTAGCTTCTACGCTTTGTCTGTGTGTTTTTTAATGAGTTGTCTCTATTGCGTCGATAAACTCCTAATTCGAATGCTATGATATGGCATCTATACGATGCAGAATGCGCTCTTAGTTAGGTTTCAGGTTAGGTTGAACGCATTTTTCGGAATACATTTATTAAGGGGTTTGTCATGGTTTGGATAAAGCGACTTTCACTGTTGGTGGCTGGTTTATTAGCCGTTGTTGCCATTTTGTTGGCGTACGTCATGTTGTTTGTGAATCCAAATGATTTTAAAGACGAGCTAAAAAGCGTAGCGTTAGAAAAAGCCAATGTTAATTTACGCCTGGATGGTGATATTAGCTGGTCGTTTTTCCCTTGGCTGGGGCTTGGATTGGAAGATATTGGCGTTTCCATAGGCTCTGATCCTGAAATTTTACAATTTGATCGCGCTGAATTTGGCTTGGCGATTCTGCCTTTGTTTGAGCAAAAAATTCAGGTGAACAAAGTGAACTTGGTTAATCTAAAAGCCAGTTTGAACAAAAACGCTCAAGGCCAAGGTAATTGGCAACTAGATTTACCGGACAACTCGCCTGCAGCAAGTTCTTCTGCTTCAACGAACACAGCTTCCAATAATTCTTCTGATAACACAGTTGAAAAAATCAAATTTCCTGATATTCAGTTAGATGAACTACGTATTGAAAATGCGCAAGTGCAATACCGTGATGAACAAACTAAGCGGCTAATTAACGCGACGCTAAACGTACAGTTAAACGATGTTCAATGGGACAAAGCTTGGCCTATGGTGATGGATATCGCCGTGACACAAAGTGATTTACAAGGTAAATCACCAATCAAGGCGAAAGCGACATTAAATGCTAATCTTGCGGTTTTCCCTGAGCGCGAATCTTTGTCGCTAGACTCTTTGGTGTTATCTGGGGAAGTTGAAAGTGATTTGCTACCAACGAGTCCAATCAGCGCCAAACTTAGTGCCACCAATGTCGATCTTGATTTACCGCAAGAGAATGTCTTGGTAGAAGGCTTGGCATTAAGTGTGTTAGGTGTAAATGTTGACGCTAAAATTCAAGCGTATCAAGTGTTGAGCGAACCTCAGTTTTCAGCCGTGTTAACGGTAGGGGAGTTTAATCCGCGCTATTTAATGACGCGTTTAAATTTACCTTTGCCTGAAATGTCTGATGATAAAGCGCTGACTAAAGCGCGTGCCAATATAACCTTAGAAGGCAATTTAGATTCGATTACAGCACAGCCAATATCTATTGCGATGGACGACACAAATATTGAAGCCAATGCTGTGGTTGATTTATCACCTTTGCGTTGGGATGTTAGTGTTGCTGGTAAAAACTTAGACCTAGATCGCTATTTGCCAACGCCTATTGAAAAAGGCAAAGACGGGAAGGTTGAAGCAATAACTAATGTAGATATTGCCGCTAAAGCAGAATCTGGTGACCTGATACCAATCGATTTGATTCGTTCTTTAAATGGCCATGTTGGCGTGGTGTTCGAAAACATTACTGTCAAAAAGTTAAAAATCGATAAAATTGAGCTGGATTCAACTCAGTTGCACGGTTTGGTAAAAGTTTCTCCTCTTCGTGCTTCATTATATAAAGGTAGTGTGTCATCAAAAGCTAGTTTGGATGTACGAGGCATCACGCCAGTGTTTAATATTTCACCGACTATTGATGGCGTACAAATTCAACCTTTGCTTGTCGATTTTATGGACATGAACAAAATTGCGGGTGCTACTTATTTAAATGGTGAGCTTAGTGCCAAGGGCAATAGTCTTGATACTCTAATGGCATCTCTGCAAGGTGACTTATTGATAGATATTAAAAACGGCGCTTTAGTTGGGACCAACCTAACGAAAACGGTATGTGAAGGTATAGCTGCAATTCGTAAGGATAAAATTAATGATCAGCAGTTTGGCCAAGATACCCCGTTTGAAACCATGCGATTTCCTGCACATATCATTAATGGCAGAGTGTCAACTCCAGGTTTAAAAATAAGCTCTGCGGGTATTCAAGTGACGGGTGATGGTGTGGTGTCACTGCCAAATTCCTCTTTAGATTATCAAGCCAATGTAGGGATTGCGGGTAGCGAATTAGATAAAGCCTGTCACGTCAATGAGAAAGTGACTAAGTTAGCATTTCCTATTGTCTGTAAGGGGCAATTTAGTGATGATCCTGCCGGTTTATGTCGTCCTGATATAAAGGGCTTCGGGAAGTTATTTGCTGATTTGGCAGAAGATGAACTGAAACTTAAAGTGGATGCTGAAAAAGCACGACTAAAGGTTAAAGCTGAAGCTGAAAAAGCACGTTTGAAAGCTGAGCTGGAAGAAAAACGCAAAGCAGAAGAAGAAAGGCTTAAGGATAAGCTGAAAGATAAATTAAAGAGTTTGTTCTAATAACTGACGGACTTAAGCACTGATTAATAATGTAACGTGAGAAATAAATGCAACCAGTTGAAAATTTTGCGCCTCGTGTTCTAGCGTGGTTTGATGAGCACGGGCGTAAAAGCTTGCCTTGGCAAGAGAATAAAACACCTTATCGTGTATGGATTTCTGAAATCATGTTGCAGCAAACGCAAGTGACAACTGTCATTCCTTATTACCACAAATTTATGACATCTTTCCCAACTGTTGAGGCGTTAGCTGAGGCTGAGCAAGACGAAGTGTTAGCGCATTGGAGTGGTCTAGGTTATTACGCTCGGGCGCGCAATATGCATAAAGCAGCAAAAATGCTGGTGGATCAATTCGACAGTGAGTTCCCACAGACTGTCGAAGGTGTTTGTGAGTTACCGGGCATTGGTCGTTCTACTGCAGCGGCGATTTTATCTATTTCCCGCGGTGTTCAATCAGCGATTTTAGACGGCAATGTAAAGCGTGTTTTGGCGCGCTTCCATGCAGTGCCAACTTGGCCCGGCGATAAGAAAACCGAAAATGCCATGTGGGACCTGGCTGAGTGTTATATGCCAAACGAGCGTTGTGGCGATTACACACAAGCTATGATGGATTTAGGCGCGACACTTTGTACTCGTTCTAAACCGCAATGTTTGCTTTGTCCGCTACAAGGCGACTGCCAGGCTCGTTTTAGCCAAGATCCAACGCAATTTCCTATTCGTAAACCGAAAAAAGCCGCTAAGCCAGAGAAGAGTATTCAGTTGCTGGTGTTGATGAATCAACAAGGGCAATGGTTGCTAGAGAAGCGTCCTTCTACTGGAATTTGGGGTGGGCTTTGGAGTTTGCCAGAGCTTGCGTCAGAGGAATCTGTAGTGCTGCATATTGAACAGCGATTTGCTACGCAAGTCGAGGCTGTAACACCTCTGTCATCTTTTAGACATACTTTTAGTCATTATCATTTGGATATTTCGCCAAGCCACATTCAAATTGCCGACACGAAGTTGGTAATGGAAGGTGAGAAATACCAATGGTTCAACCAACAAAATGCCATGGCGCAAGGGTTGCCGGCGCCAGTGAGAAGTATTTTGGAACAATTGAATAACTAGCTTGAGATCATTCATATGATGGTAGATAAAAACCTCTCATATTTTAAACGCGTAGCAGAGGTATTTGTCTCTTTCTTGTTATTAGGTTTTACCAGTTTTGGTGGGCCTGCTGCTCACCTTGGTTACTTTAACCAAACCTTTATTAAGCGCAAACAATGGGCGAGTGAAACCCAGTATGCTCAATGGGTAGCGCTTAGTCAGATCGTGCCGGGACCAGGCTCTAGTCAAGTTGGTTTTGCCTTAGGCTATCATCGTGCGGGATTGCTTGGAGCGGTGGCGGCATTTATTGCTTTCACCTTGCCGTCTTTTGTTGTCATGGTGTTACTGGCTCGATTTGGTAATCACTGGCAGGGCAATGTCTTTTTTGATGGTTCAGTTCATGCCTTAAAGCTTTTAGCGGTTGTCGTGGTCGCAGATGCTTGTATCAGTATGTGGCGGTCTTTTTGTCAGAGTAAAATTATGGCTGGGCTGGCGTTATTCAGTGCGGCGTTTATTATCTTGTCGCCTTCTGGTTTTGCTAGTTTGACAGTTCTGCTAATCGCTGTGTTTTTTGGCATGTTAGCAAGGCCTTCTATTGTTCCAACCACTTCTGAGTCTTTGCCTAAAGTGCGTTTTGCATGGTGCTTTTTTGTCATTGCTGTCGTGGGCTTTATTGTTAGTTTTTTTCTAGATAGCGGATTAAGCGGTTTGTTCTCAAACTTTTATCGAGCGGGAGCGTTAGTATTTGGCGGCGGGCACGTGGTACTGCCAATGTTGTCGGCGTTTGTACTTACTCCAGAATCTTATGTAGACCCTACGTTAGCAGTGATTGGTGAATCGAATTTGCTTTTAGGTTACGCTGCCGCTCAAGCGGTTCCAGGCCCTATGTTTACCATGGCGAGTTTTTTAGGTGCCTCGGTGACTCCAAAAGGTGACAATATTTGGTTGTGGGCTGGTGTAGCTACCTTAGCTGTATTTCTGTCTGGTCTATTGTTGATGTTAAGTGCGCAAGCTGCGTGGCAACGCTTGTCTCATTACGTTCTGTTTCGTTCTGCTGTGGCGAGCTTAAACGCAGCAGTGGTCGGGATTTTGTTAGCTGCCTTATATTATCCGATTGGCACATCGAGTTTGCTTGGTTGGATGGATGTTGCCATTACTGGATTTGGATTGGCTTGGTTGATCTACAGGCGACCTTCTATTTTTTCATTGATTATTGTGTTTATCATTGTTGGACTAATTCGAAGTTTATAAGGTTGCTGAATTTAAACGCTGATTAAAGGTTTTGACCTTGAATTCTCTAGTGTTAACGCCATTATTCACCCTATACATTTATGATGGCGAGAGATTCTTATGGCGAATACTGTATTTTGTAAAAAGTTTAAGAAAGATATGGAAGCGTTAGATCGCGCGCCATTGCCCGGAGCGAAAGGCCAAGAGATCCTACAAAATGTTTCTAAGCAGGCTTGGCAAGAATGGCAGCAGCTTCAGACAATGATGATCAATGAGAAACAACTTAACTTGATGCAACCTGAATCACGCAAATATGTGATGGAACAGATGGATAAGTTTTTCAATAACGAAGCGACGGATAAGCTGGCGGGATATGTTGATCCTGATGATATTAAAGAACTCTAAGAAAGTCTTTTTCATGAAGTCGTGAAAATATTGCTTTAAGCAAGCAGACACAAAAAAATGCCCTTGATTAAATTATTTAACCAGGGGCATTTTTTTGTGTCTGCTTAATCGTCAAACGAGTATAAATTCGTTTATTGAGTGACAAAGCTAGCGAATAAAATATCTTTTACCGGTTCTAATCCAGTTTCTTCTTTTAAAGCACCGTTTACTGCAATGGCAGCTTCTTCACGTGTTTTCTCACGTGCTACTGCTCCAGTAACTTGCTCCGTGGTACGAGAGCTAAGAAACATCACTAATGCATCTCTGACTAAAGGCATATTAGCTTCAATTAAGTCTTTCTTCGTCTCGTCAGTACGAATACTAATACTAGTTTTTATATATTTGAGTCGGGCATCGTCGCCAAGGTGATTGACTACAAAAGTGGGTTTCAGCTCTATATAAGCGGCTGCTGGTGCTGCTTCGTCTGCGGCATAACCTGTAATACCTGTAAGGCTGCATAGTAAGAGTAGAGTAAATAGGCGTAATTTATGGCATAAGGGCATCATCAATGACATGTTAGGTTCTCGTATTCATTCCAATAGACAGTATACTAACTGTCATTAAAGCTTGCTGTCAGTAGTAATTTCGCACTTTACTGTTTTACTGTTGTCGTAAGTTACATTATTCAATTAAAAATGTCCGTTTAGTAAGTTTAGGAATCTTTATCTATGTTCACGTTTTTATCTGCTCGTCGTTTTCATGGTTTGGTTGCGTTCGCAGCTTTTGCGCTTTTAGCTGTGGCTTTTTATATGGAATATCAAATGGGGTTAGAACCCTGCCCCTTATGCATGCTGCAGCGTATTGTGTTTTTCTGTGTTGGTGTAGTGTCCTTGATATCTGCTTTAACGGCGAGTGAAAAAGCGCGGAAAGTATTTTCTTGGTTGGTGGTTGTTTTATCTTTTGCCGGTGCAGCTTTAGCAATCCGTCATTTATATTTGCAAAGCTTACCAATGGACGAATTGCCAGCTTGTTTGCCGGGATTAAGTTATATGTTTGAGGTCTTTCCATGGCAAGAAATTATGCAAGCTATGGTGATGGGAACTGGTGAATGTGGTGATGTGGTTTGGACCTTGTTTGGCATTAGTATTCCTGGTTGGACTTTGGTTGCTTTTATTGGTATGGCGATCATTAATATCGTTATCGCATTGCGAGCTAACAAAAAAATATCCGTATGAACGAGACATTTTTGTCTGTTTAAACAAAGTTTTGACAGGCACAGTAATCATATAAAGTTCTCTAAAAAGGTTACAAATCCCTTAAGTTATCGTCTTGCAGGGGGTAACGTATCGGAATATGCTTGAGACAAAGATTACTAATAATAATTAACGCCTGATGGAGTCTGCATATGTTAGAAGGTTGTAAAACAGCCCAAGAGCGATGGGGCGGAGTGCACATCATTATTGATCGTTGGTTAGGGCAGCGTCGACAATTGCTGGAGATGGGGATTTATTTGCGTGAGCGCGGTGAATTTACGCCGACGGATACTCCTAAGATTCAATCATTTTGTGAGCAGCTGGTGGATTATGTCTCCGCTGGCCACTTTACTGTCTATGAGCAGTTAGCGTTAGAAGCGAAAGAGTTTCATGACGATGGCGCTGTTATTTTATTGCGCGAATTGTTGCCTCTTATTGATAGCACAACGGAAGTAGCTATTGAATTTAACGACAAATATGACACTAAAGAACATTGCAATGCTCAGCTTGAGGCCTTGCCTTTTTCATTGCAGGCTTTGGCTGTCGTAATGGCAGAACGATTCCAATATGAAGATCAGTTGATTAAGGAATTACATGAAGCGCACAGTGAAAAAAGCGTTTGAGCTTGGTTTAATTGCTCTCTGTTCCGCAGCTTTATTGTCTTGCTCAGCAGAAGCGCCAGTTCGAACTGCTCAATATGCTGTGCAGGGTTTGTTTTCTGCCGTTCTCAGTGATGACGGCGCCACTGCTTTAGTTGGTTCCATTCAGCATGGCGGTAGTTTTTGGGTAAATGCCGTCAATGAACGTAGTTTTAACTGGAATCATGCTAAAGGTGAGTATTCATCCTTGCTTGGTGTCGATATTGACCCTAGCGGGCAATTTGCAGCAACTGGCGGCGCTCGAACGTTAGTTCTATGGAGTACCGCAACAGGTAAATCTGATGGTTTCTGGACGACTCCAGGTGACATTCAATCTCTAAAACTTACCCAGAACGGTGATTATGCTTTAGTTGGCTTAAATGACCAGACTGCTCGCTTTTTTGATATTAAGCGTGGCGGTATCAAGCAAACGTTACGAACAGGTTCAACAGTTCGTGCTGTCGATGTGACGCCAGATGGAATGCTGGGTATTACAGGTGATGATTCTTCTAATGTCACCTTATGGGATATGCAAACCGGTGAAAAGAAATATCAATGGCCTCTAAGTAATGACATTGCTAGTGTGGCTTTATCGGCTGATGGTAAATATGCGTTTGGTGCTGCTCAACTAGGAAATGCAAAAATTTGGTCTACTAAAACAGGCAAAGAGCTTACCAAAATCGACACCGGAGCTCTTAAGTACCGCAACGTCACCATCAGTCAAGCGGTTTTTTCAAAAGATGACAGATCCATTCTTATTGGTGAAGTGAATAGTCGAGTGTCTTTGGTTCAAGTTAGTACAGGAGTTGTCCAAAAAGAGTGGGAGATTTTTACTCCAAAGAGTCGACCGAGTGGCGCTAGTGTTTTAGCTCTGGCTTTTGGTTCAGGTAATCGTTATTACGCCATTGGTAGTAATGGTTATTTAAACGTATTGGAATAATCTATGTCTTATAACGACGTTGAGTCGTCTTCATCTCTTTCAAAGAAAGAGCCGGCCAAACAAGACCATGCAACAAAAGTATCAGCACGATTGCCTTTGAAATGGGGCGGTTTTTTTGCTTTCCAAGCTTTTATATCGGTTGCCGCTGGTGCATTTGGTGCTCATGCTTTGACCAGTATACTAGACTTGAAAGCGTTAGGCTGGTGGCACACTGCAAGCCAATACCTTATGTATCATGCTTTAGCTGGATTGGTGGTGGTTGCCTTATCTGCTTATTTATCTTCAGCTAAAAGCATACTACTGCTTCTTTGTATTGGTAATATTTTATTTGCCGGTAGTCTATATGTCATGGCTTTAACGGGTTACACATTGTTAGGAGCAGTGACTCCTCTCGGCGGTTTATGCTACCTCATTGCGTGGGGGCTTTTGGTGCTGGACTTTTGGCGTTCAAGTCACCAAAAGTCATAGACAATGGGACTTTAGGTCTTAATAAACTAACCGACAAAAGCAGGACATCAAATGTTTTTTCCGGTAGGATAGCGCCCCGCTAGTCTTACCCAAAAGACATGATTGACCTAAATCGAACGAATTAGGTTGATGTAGGCTCATCAAAATAGAACACACTTAAGTGATATTTAACCATGCAAGAGCAAGAAACAAATACTCAAGAACCTATCAAGAAACGCACCATTCGTAGCTTTGTTGTACGTGGTGGTCGCATGACTGAAGGTCAACAAAAGAACTACGATGCGAACTGGGCCGTGTACGGTTTAGATCTTGCTGATGGGCGAATTGATTACGCAACCGTATTTGGTCGTGAATCAGATGTGGTGCTTGAAGTAGGTTTTGGTATGGGAGCTTCACTTGTCGAGATGGCAAAAAATGCTCCAGAGAAAGATTTTATCGGTATTGAAGTTCACCCACCGGGTGTTGCTAAACTGATGATGCTGGCAAAAGAGGAAGGCATTACTAATTTACGTGTTTATTGTGATGATGCGATTGAAGTTATGGCGAACTGTTTACCGCAGGAAGCAGCCAGTGCATTTCAGTTGTTTTTCCCAGACCCTTGGCACAAGAAGAAGCACAATAAACGCCGTATCGTTCAGCCTTTGTTTGCTCAGCAAGTAGCAAATGTATTAAGAGAAGGCGGACACTTTCACATGGCAACAGATTGGCAGCCTTATGCCGAGCATATGATGGAAGTAATGGAAGTCCAAGAGGGCTATCAGAATGCGGCTGGTAAAGGCTTGTATCACCCTCGCCCTGAATGGCGTCCACTGACAAAGTTTGAACAGCGTGGTGAGCGTTTAGGTCACGGTGTATGGGATCTGATCTATACGAAACAAAGTAGCTAAGCGCTCTTATTTTTAGACCAAAAATAGATTTAGCCAATAAAAAAGCGACTCAATGAGTCGCTTTTTTATTATTCATATAAAGCTAGAATCAAAAATTATTTGATTTCTACACTTTCACGGCTGTTGCCAGCATCAAAGTATTCTTGGAATACTTTTGGTGTGCGGCCACGGCCAGTCCATTCGTGAGTCTCACCAGCTACTGTTAAGCGGTATTTAGGCTCAACAGTTTTGCCTTTTGTCGCGCCAGCTTTTGGAGTAGTTAGTAATGCTACTTCTTCCATTGTTAAGCCGCTTTTAGCGATTAGGTTTGCAATTTCTTCAGCGCGAGCAGATTTTAGTGCTTGCTCTGCGTCACGAGCCGCTTCTTCTTCTTTTGCTTTTTCAAGCGCATTGTTGAAGCCTGCAATTAGGTTTTCAAGTTGAGCAACGCTTAGCTCTTTTGCTGCTGCGCGTGCTTTTGCTTTATTGCCTGCTAATTCTAGTAATAAACTCATTGGTGTCCCCTATTTATCTGTTAAGAACTGATTGTCTCTGAATAACTAGTTGGTCCTGCACTGAAAAAATAGATCCGTCTTTTATGCTCAGTGGTATGTGTTAAAATTAATAAATTTGAAAATTCCATAAGATTGGAAAAAATAAAACGCTTTCTTAGGTTGATAGTGAATCTGAACCAGATGAAAAAGTGTTTTATCTTATGCTACAAATTCAATAATAATTCATACCGTAAAAAAACATTGAATTGATATCAGTACATTGTGATGTAATTTTATACTATTTCAAGTTTGTGTGTGGATTTTAATAAAAAACAACCTAACATGCTAATCAAATAACGTGTTTAATCTGTTAGAAAAGTGTAAACAATAGGGTAATAAATGAATTCCATATCAGATAACCTAAGCTTAGAGTTTTCTATATTAAAAAAATACAGCAATAATATTATTCAATTATTTGAAGAAGGTGCAACTGTTCCATTCATCGCTCGGTATAGAAAAGAAAATACAGGCGGCATGAGTGATCAGGATTTGCGATCTTTTTACGATAGATGGCAGTATTTAGTTGAATTAAAAAAGCGCAAAGAAAGCATTCTTGCGTTATTAGCTGAAGATTCAAATGTCTCCGATTCCATAAGAAAAAAAATACAAAATGCCGTCTCTAAAAATGAGCTCGAGGACTTGTACTCGCCATTTAAGAAAACCCGTAAGACAAAAGCAGATGAGGCTATGGAGCAAGGGCTTCAGCCTTTAGCGGCTTTAGTATGGTCAGGCCAGCGCTCTGATACCTTGTCTGCAATTGATGCATGGTGTAAGCAGAATAATATTGTAATATCGGCAGAGTCTGCTTTAGAGGGTGTAGCTGAAATATTGAATGAAGCTATTGCCAATGACAGTGATGTTCTAAAAAAAGGTCGTGCAGTATTACTCAAAGATGGTCTTTTAACCAGTAGAGTTCTGCGAGGTAAAAAGGAGCAAGGTGAGAAATTCCGTGATTACTTTGATTACCAAGAAGCGATAAATAAAGTGCCTTCTCATCGTTTGCTTGCTCTCTTTCGAGGAAAAAAAGAGTCGATATTAAAACTGAGTGTTTCTTTGAAGAATGAGGAAAATTATCCTGACGTATTAATCTTTCCTCATCTTAATCAATTGCTTGATGCAAACTTACCAGAATCTCATCGAGTAACGCCTTTGCAGCGTAAGTATTTAAATCTGGCTTGGGAAAATAAACTTCTGCCAAAACTAGAAACCGATGTTCTTTCTCAATTGAAAGATCGAGCTGAAGAAGGTGCAATTCAGGTTTTTGCTGATAATCTACAAGATTTATTAATGGCTGCACCTGCAGGAGCGCATCGAGTATTAGGTGTTGATCCTGGTTTTCGCAACGGCGTTAAATTGGCGGTTATCGACGAGCAAGGTTCTTTGCTTGATCACGGTGTTATTTACCCTCATGGACCTCAGAATCGTACACAAGAAGCTAGCGCAATACTTTCTCAGCTGATTCACAAACATAATATTGGTTGGGTAGCGATTGGTAACGGTACTGCTTCACGAGAGACTGAAGCACTAGTAAGAGCGCTTATTACCGAATCGAATCTAGATTGTCGAGCTGTGGTGGTGAGTGAGGCTGGAGCTTCTGTATATTCTGCTTCACCAATAGCGATACTAGAATTTCCTGATTTAGATGTCACTATACGAGGAGCGGTATCTATTGCTCGTCGTTTTCAAGATCCGCTTGCTGAATTGGTGAAAATTGATCCTCAGGCTATTGGGGTTGGCCAATATCAGCATGACGTTAAAGTCACCTTATTGTCCAAGTCGCTTGCAAACGTAGTAGAGGATTGTGTTAACCGCGTTGGCGTGGATATTAACCTCGCTTCGGTTTCTTTATTGTCTTACGTTTCTGGTTTAACCAATCGCTTAGCGCAAAATATCGTGGATTACCGTCAGCAGAAAGGCCGCATCGAATCGAGAAGTGAGCTGTTAAAGATAAAAGGCATCGGAGATAAATGCTTCGAGCAGTGTGCTGGTTTTTTAAGAATACTAAATGGCAAAGAAGCATTAGATCAGTCTGGTGTGCATCCTGAATCCTACCCATTAGTTCAAAAAATGGCCGCGCATTTAAAGCTAAAAGCAAATGACTTGCTTAATAACAGTAGTGCTTTACAGCAGCTAAAGCAGTTAGCCCCAAGCTTTGCCCAAGCAGGAGATTTTACTTATACGGATATTCTTAACGAGCTTGCCAAGCCAGGTCGAGATCCACGTCCAGAGTTTCGTTATGCGTCTTTTGATCATAGTGTTCAAAAGCTTGAAGATGTGCAAGAAGGCATGACGTTAGAAGGCGTTGTGACTAATGTAGCGGCATTTGGTGCTTTTGTAGATTTGGGTGTGCATCAAGATGGATTGATCCATATCTCGCAATTGGCAGATCGATTTGTTAAAGACCCAAGGGATTTAGTGCGAGTGGGGCAAGTGGTCAATGTTACAGTATTAGAAGTTGACGTACAGCGTAAGCGCATTGCCCTGAAAGCTAATGGGCTTTGATGCAATTCAATTGTTTGTTAGGGGATCCCGACAAGACCGTTGATATGTATTTTAGTTAGATAATTTCCAAAAAAAAACCGATTAGAAGACTCTAATCGGTTTTTTTTGGAGTAACCAATAACATTAACTTAAAAGGGATTAAAAATTAATGTTAAACAGCTACTGCAATTTGTGATTTGGCTTGGTTGAAAGCTTCTTCACCTGGTGCGCCCATCGCTTGACCGCCAGCGATGAAAGTCTCTTTTACATTTAGACCAATGAAACCTAGGAATGTTTGGATATGTGGCACTTGGTGATCAACTGGAGCGCCAGCTAGGAAGCTACCACTTGCAGCAAAGATGTAAGCATCTTTGTTTACAAGACCAACAGGTCCAGTTTCAGTGTATTTAAACGTACGGCCAGCACGAGCAATATAGTCAAAGTAAGACTTCAGCGTAGAAGGAATGCCGAAGTTGTACATAGGAGCTGAAACGATCACTACGTCAGCAGCTTCTAGTTCAGTAATCAGTTCATCACCAATCGCAACAATAGCTTGTTGTTCAGCAGAACGGTTTTCTTCTGGAGTAAACAGTGCGCCTAATGTTTCGCCTGTGAAGTGAGGTAGTGGGTTCGCAGTTACATCGCGAGCAACGACTTTACCTTCTGGGTTTTTTGCCAACCATTTTTCAACAAACTCGTTTGCTAGTTGACGTGATTTAGAGTTTTCGCCAGAAGCGCTAGAGTCGATACGTAGTAAAGTAGCCATTGTAATAATTTCTCCTCGGTAATCTTAAGTGAGCCAATATGGCCCGTCACTTGATAATGAGGCTATCTTATTACCAAGTAATTCGATTAAAAAGCGACATTTTTTGGAGATATTGATCGAAAAATACGATACATTAATTATCCATGTATTCTATATAAGAGAATTATCTTGAAAGCCCCGAGAGTAACGTTAGAGCAATGGCGCGTTTTGCAATCTGTTGTGGACAAAGGTGGTTTTGCCCAAGCCGCAGAAGCACTCCATAAAAGCCAATCTTCAGTTAGCTACACAGTCGCAAAGCTTCAAGAGCAGCTAGGCTATCCGTTGCTGATTATCGAAGGACGAAAAGCCAAACTTACTGAGCGCGGTGAAGTCTTGTTACGTCGTTCACGGCATTTATTAAAAGAAGCAGTAGATCTAGAAGAGCTAGCTCACACACTTGGCCAAGGTTGGGAGCCTGAATTAGAATTAGTGGTCGATCAGGCCTTTCCAACGCCTGCTTTACTGCGTGCCTTGCAAGCTTTTGAGCCACAAAGCCAAGGAACGCAAGTGCAATTAAAAGAAGCTGTATTAAGCGGAGGAGAAGAAGCACTACGAAAAGGCAGTCCAGACTTAGTGCTTAGCGCTATTGTTCCAAAAGGTTATTTGGCCGATCCCATTGTCGAAGTGGAAATGATCGCGGTAGCGGCTACGAGTCACCCTTTGCATCAAGAAGCAGACCCTATTAATAACGAGCGCTTGAGTCGAGAATTACAAATTGTTATTCGTGATTCAGCATCAGAGACCTCTATCGATGCGGGTTGGTTGGGCACAGACAGACGATGGACGGTATCGAGTGTGCAATCCGCTTTAGAAATTGTGACTAGCGGTATAGGCTTCGCGTGGCTACCAAAGGCAGATTTAGAATACGCCTTGCAAAGCGGAAAACTTAAAAAATTGAAATTGATTTCTGGTAGTGAACGAAGTTTCCACATGTTTGCCATCTTTGGAAAAGGTGAACGAACAGGCCCAGCTACGAGGCTTCTAGTAGAACTCCTTCAAGCGGAGTGCAATGCTTGTCCAAGACGCTCCGCCATTCCGCCATTACCTTAGACCAAGCATCAACTTGATGCTTGGGTTTGATCTTGAATGATGTTCAAAAGTGAAGGCAGAAATGAACGTTCCACTTTATTCGTTTCGCTCCAAAGCTTTGCAACGGCAATGGCTTTGGGGCAATGAAAAAGTAATTTATGTACGCTTATTTTAACCACCAGTTTTGGTGGCTTATTATTTTCAACAAATAAATCTAGTGTTTCGTTGTCTGTGTGTAGGCTAGCAGTGCCTTTTATACGCACAACTTCTCCGATACCAGGAATCATGAAAAGTAGACCCACTTGTGGTCTTTCTACGATGTTTCTCAAACTATCTAAGCGATTGTTACCAGCCGTGTCTGCGAATGCTACGGTCTTTGAATCCAGCACTTTAACAAACCCCACATCACCGCCACGAGGTGAAACATCTGCGAATCCATTCTTATCCGATGTTGACATGATAATAAAAGGACAGTTCTCTATGAAGGTGATTGAGTGTTGTTCTAGTTCATCAATCTCTTTTTTTAATGCTAAAGGATGCGCCTCGTTATAAAGCTCATCAAGTTGCTTCGGTTCGCTGATTTGACTCATGCTAATCCTTTACTTTGGTGATGTGTAAACCATTTGATAATGGTTTTTATTAATATTAAGGCGATATTTTATACTGGTAATGCCGTAATGTAACGCATCAACATCATATTGATTATTTCCTGACAATCTTTGTTTTTGCTTTGCCTAGAAGCGTTTAAAATCATCGATTTATGATTTTTTATAAAAATTGTCATTTTTTTTGTGACAATTTGGGTTGTGACGGTTTAGGCAAAAAGGTCTAATAGCTTTTATCAGTAATATTCATTATTTATTTAAAGACGCCAATTCAAGGATGCTCATGACTCAGGACATCGTAATTCTTGCTGCCGGAAAGGGCAGCCGAATGAAATCAGCCTTTTCCAAGGTATTGCACAAAGTTGGCGGTATCGCCATGGTAAAACGAGTACTAACCACAGCAAGTACATTACCTGAATCAAAATTACATCTCGTTGTTGGTCACCAGGGTGAACAAGTCGAAGCAAATTGTCAGGATTTTTCAGCCAATATTGTTTGGCAAAATGATCCACAAGGAACAGGTGATGCATTGCGTCGCGTTGCGCCTTTTCTTCAGGCTGATGGTGCGACATTAACTCTTTATGGTGATGTTCCGCTGATTCGTGCCAGTACATTAGAAAAAATGACTGCTCTGTCTAATTCCAATACCTTAGTTTTATTGACGATTTCTCTTGATAATCCAACTGGATACGGTCGGATTGTTCGCAACGAACAAGGCAAAGTGACAGCGATTGTTGAGCAAAAAGACGCTGCTGAAGACCAGCTTGCTATTAAAGAAGTGAACACCGGCATTTTGTTAGCGCCGAATAATCATCTACAAGGCTGGCTTGCAGCCTTAACGAATAATAACGCCCAAGGCGAATATTATTTGACCGATGTGATTGCTATGGCGGCACGTGATGGTGTGGATATTGTCACAGTGAACCCAGAAAACGAGGCCGAAGTGGCAGGCGTCAATGACCGAGTTCAGCTTGCCGCATTAGAGCGTGAGTTACAAAACCAGCAAGCCGTTAGCCTTATGCAAAATGGCGCGACCTTGCTTGACCCATCTCGCATTGATATTCGTGGAGAATTGACTACCGGTCACGATGTCATTATCGACGTGAACTGTATTTTTGAAGGTAAAGTAGTGTTGGGTACTGGTGTTGAAGTTGGGCCAAATTGCCATCTTAAAAACTGCACCATTGGCGACAATACTATTATTAAAAGCAACACGCTAATTGAAGAAAGCCAAGTTGGCGAAAATTGCGACATCGGTCCTTTTGCTCGATTACGTCCAGGCACACAGCTTGCTAATAAAGCCAAGATTGGCAACTTTGTTGAAACCAAGAAAGCCATTATTGGTGAAGGCAGCAAGGTTAATCATTTAAGCTACATTGGCGATACAGAAATGGGTGCAAACGTGAACGTTGGCGCAGGCACCATTACCTGCAACTACGATGGTGTAAATAAACATCTGACACAAGTGGCCGATAACGTCTTTATCGGTTCAAACACATCGTTAGTCGCACCAGTGCAAGTGGCAGAAGGTGCAATGATCGCTGCGGGTTCGACCATCACTAAACAAGTGGGCGTGAATCAATTGGCTTTCGCCAGAGCGCGACAAACCAACAAAGACAATTGGCCTCGTCCAATCAAAAAGTAACGCTTTAGCTTTTAATCTATTAAACAGAATTTTACATATTAAACAGGAGAAGCGGCGAGTCATTAACTCGCTGTTTATCTCATCATATTTATTATTGTGTTGAGCTGAGCCTCGGCACAAACACGAAAAGGATTCTCTCATGTGTGGAATAGTTGGCGCCATTGCGCGTCGTAACGTATCAAAAATTTTAATTGAAGGTCTTAGCCGTCTTGAATACCGTGGTTATGATTCTTCCGGTATTGCGATTAACAACGAAGAAGGTGTGTTTTCACACCGTGCCGTTGGCAAAGTTCAGGCATTAAAAGACAAATTCGAAGCAGAGCCACTAGATGGCAAAATGGGCATTGCTCACACACGTTGGGCCACTCATGGCAAGCCAACGGAAGCTAATGCACATCCACACTTTTCAGGTAATGATCTTGCTCTGGTTCATAATGGCATCATTGAAAATCACGAACCATTACGTCGCGAATTAAAAGCCAAAGGTTATGAATTCAAATCCGAAACAGATACCGAAGTTATCGTTCACCTTATTCATGATGCGTTAAAAACACAGCCAGATTTGCTGAAAGCTGTGCAAACGACGTTAACGAAATTACATGGCGCTTTTGCTATCGGAGTGGTGCAAAAAGACGATAACGATCGCTTTATTGCCGCACGTAAAGGCAGCCCGCTTGTAGTTGGGGTTGGTATTGAAGAAAACTTTGTCGCGTCAGATCAACTTGCATTATTGCATGTTACTGACCAGTTCATCTTTTTAGAAGAAGGCGACGTGGTTGAAGTAAGTCGTGATAATGTGTCTATCTATGATGCAAAAGGCGAGTTGCAAGACCGTCCAATTAGCGTGTTTAACCACAACATCGACGCGACAGACAAAGGTGAATTTCGTCATTACATGATGAAAGAAATCTACGAGCAACCTAAAGTGATCAGTGCTTGTCTAGAAGGTCGTATTAGTGAAACCAAGGTTCTTACTAGCTGCTTTGGTGCAGATTCTGCTTTCTTAAAAGAAGTGGAAAATGTACATATCGTTGCTTGTGGTACCAGTTATCATGCTGGCATGGTGGCAAAATACTGGATTGAAGATTTAGCTGGTTTGCCATGCAGTGTTGAAGTGGCAAGCGAATATCGATATCGCAAAGTGGCTGTACCGAAGAAAACCTTGTTTTTGACCTTGTCACAGTCTGGCGAAACAGCGGATACACTGGCTGCGTTGCGTATGGCAAAAGAGCTGGGTTATTTAACGACTCTAGCTATCTGTAACGTCCCATCTAGTACGCTGGTACGTGAGTCAGCGCTTACTCTTCTTACCAATGCTGGCCCAGAAATCGGCGTAGCATCCACTAAAGCTTTTACCACTCAGCTGACTGCACTATTGATTACCAGTGTTGCTATTGCTGTAGAAAATGGTCTGTCAGCAGAAAGAGAAAAAGAGCTTGTGCAAGCTATGCGTTCATTACCTGCTTACGTGAATGCTGCTCTTTTAGAAGATGCTCACATTAAGACTGTTGCGGATCGTTTTGCTAATAAGACCAATGCGCTATTTTTGGGACGTGGCACCATGTTCCCAATCGCGCTAGAAGGCTCATTGAAACTAAAAGAAATTTCTTACATTCATGCGGAGGCCTACCCAGCAGGTGAGCTAAAACACGGTCCATTGGCTTTGGTTGATGAGAATATGCCAATCATTGCACTGGTTCCACATAACGACATGTTGGATAAGCTTAAGTCTAATCTACAAGAAGTGGCGGCTCGCGGTGGCGAACTGTATGTTTTTGCCGACAAGGACACAGACCTGCATAACGAAGAAAATATCATCTTCACCGAAGTGCCAAAAGTAGACAGCATTCTAGAGCCGATTGTTCATACAATTCCGCTGCAGTTATTGTCTTACCACGTTGCAGTCGTAAAAGGCACCGACGTAGATCAGCCTCGTAACCTAGCTAAATCGGTTACTGTGGAATAATTGATGATCTGAAATAAAAAAACCTGTGGTTATTCAAAAATTAAGTATCCAGTAACAATGTTGAGTATATCAAGACAAAGTTAAGTGCTCTACAACAAAGTATTGTACTCTATCCGCTCTCCTTGTATAGTTGTTTATAAACTATACAAGGGGGCTCTAATGGTTGCTGTGTACAATCGCTTTTCGGCAGAGAAAATCTCTCAAAAAATTAAAAATGGTTGTGGTAAAGGTGAGCTTCAATTCTATAGGCCTTGGTTGAATATCCACGAGTTTACGTCTAACGGTCGATCCCATAGAACATTGTGTAATACATCTGGGAGATTATTGCATTTATTCTCAGATTTAGAGTTTGCGTATTCGTGCTTGTTCGATTGGAGTGAGAATATTTCAGATATTCGGGAACGTTTTCCTTTGGTTGTTGAAGATGTCTGTGAAATATCTGAAGAAGCCAACATTACTGTATTAAGTTATAAGTCTGTTCCTCAAATTCGCTTTTCTGATTTCTTAGTCGCTGATTCTTCCCATCCAAACCGACAATATGCGGTTGATATCCGTTATTCTAATAGCTTAAATACGCCTTCTGTATTGGAATTTATAGAGTTGCAACGTCGATATTGGAGTGCAAAAAATATTGGTTTTTTTGTTGCAACTGAGCGAAATCTTTCAAAAACAGTTCTAGATAACCTTAAGTGGCTTTTACCAGCAGAGGGTGTGTTAGAGCAGAACAGCACGAATTTACTTAGTCAATATGAATTCTACAGCATACAAATGAGTCTCTTTGCTGATAGGTCGATTATTGATTTTACAAAGCATATTGATACTACATACTCTATGGATATGGGTGAAAGCTTACTGATTTTTAGGAAGCTTTTAGCTAATCGATTTATATCTTTTGACCTAAATAAGCCATTAAAAAACCTATTTTGCAGAGACTTTGTATTTACAAGGGGAATTGATGAAGTGAGAGGGTTTTTAGATGCTGCAAATTAATAAGGTTTTTGAATTTGATGGACGACTATATAGAGCACTATCAATCACTAGTTCTAATGTTAGGTGGATAGAGATATATAATGATAAAGCCCTACCAGAAGAAATCACCCGACTTGAGTTTGAAGAGCTTCATTCAAATAATGAGATAATAGCCACCAATGATCCTTTTGCAAAAGGTGCAGTGAGTGTTAGTGAAGCAGCGTTAAATAGGCGAGATAAGAGTTTTGCTCTGATAGAGTCAATTATTAATTCAGAAGACATTTTCCATCCCCCCTTACGTTCGAAACTCGTGAACGAAATTGTCAACAAAAAATTGGCGACAAAAAAAACAGTATATCGTTTACTTAGGGCGTATTGGCAAAAAGGGCAGTCTATAGATGCACTTATCCCCCGCTTTGGAGAGCGTGGAGGGCGAGGAGAACTCCGTTCCAATATTAATAAGCCTGGTAGGACTCCACTTTATAGTGATGCAAAAGGAACAATTGTTAATGAAGATATTAAGAAACTTTTTCATAAAATAATCAGTCAAGATCTATTAATCAAAAAGCCTAAGTCTCAACTAGATGCTTACCTAGAGTTTAAAGAGTCTTTTGCTAAGTCATATCCTGATGTTTCAGATGAGGATTACCCTACTTTACGCCAGTTCACTTACTATTATCAACGTAACTATCGAGCTGAGACTCGTTTAAAATCACAAACATCCTTGGTTAACTATCAAAAAGATCATCGGCCCTTAAAGAGTACTTCAACAGCTAATGCACTTGGTCCAGGGAGTCGTTATGAGATAGATGCAACAATTGCTGATATCTATTTGGTTTCAGAAGATAACCGACAAAATATCGTAGGTCGACCGACAGTTTATTTTGTCATAGACGTATTTAGTCGGATGGTTGTAGGTATGTATATCGGTTATGACAATCCTTCTTATGTGGTCGCTATGCAGGCTATCGTTACGGCCTGCACTGATAAAAATAAACTCTGTAGGCAAGCAGGTATAGACATAGATGAGTCTGATTGGCCTGTTTGTGGTTTACCCGATGCTATTTTAGCGGATAGGGGAGAGTTGTTGGGCCATCAAATTGAAGCTCTCACATTAGGTTTTGGGGTAAGAATTGAAAATGCTCCACCAAGAAGAGGGGATGCTAAAGGTATTGTTGAACGCGCTTTCAGGACGGTTCAGGATAAATTTAAACCGTATTTACCAGGCATTGTAAAAGGTGCCCGTATAAAAAAACATGGTGAATCTGATTACCGTGCAGAAGCCAAAATGACGGTTAAGGAATTCACCCAAATTATTCTTAGAATTGTGATCCATCACAATAATTATAAGCAGATACCTACCTACGATCCTGATGAAGCTATGCCAGCTTACATTCCTCGGATTCCAAGAGATATATGGAACTGGGGCGTCCAAAATAAAACCGGTATGTTAAGAGCAGCTGACTTAGAAAGCTTAAGAATAGGGATGCTGCCAAGGAAATCGGCGACACTATCGGAGCGAGGTTTAAAAGTTTGGGGGGTCGACTACACAAGCTCTGAAATTTTTCAATCTGGTTGGTTAGTTCGATACTCTGGACATGCTCGCCCTAAAGGCCTTGAGGTTGCATATGACCCTGATAATGCGGATTTTGTTTATCTTTTTACCGACAACTCGAAGAGGGAATATTGGCGATGCCAAATAACGGATCGATGTCGACGTTTTCGTGGGATGACATTTTGGAAGGTTTGGGAACTCCAGTATTTAGAGAAAACAACACAAAAAGATTACCAGTCCCGTGAGTATCAAAAACAAGCAGAGCTAAATAAATTCATCGAAGAAACAAAGAAAATAGCTGAGAAAGAGTTTGGGAGCTTAGATATAGATAAGAGTAACCAGCAACGCATCAAAGATATCAAAGTTAATAATATGCTCGCAATTGAACAAGAAAGATTAAGCAGAGGAAAAGTGGATAAACCGAACAAAACTAAAGCGACTGTTATTTCGTTACACAGTGAAGAGGATGATTACGATTACCCTTCTTTTGTCCCGAGCCTATTTGATGATGAGCCAGATCAGTAGAGGATGAATATGAAAGTTATTGCACAGTACAGCAAAACAGGGATTAGCTCATATGATGGGAATCCTTTGATTGAAGCATTGCCTCCAATTATTGATTCGTATCTTGGAGTTAAAAGTTTACGTTCAAATATTGTTTTTAATGATAGCGACTTTGCAGCAGAGCGCCCGATTAGGGCTCACAATATTTGTCGTATTATGGATGAATACTTCCAGCCGCTTGGAGCTCATGCGAGATTAAGTGAGCGAATTGATGCAATGATTCGATTGGGGTATGTGGCAAGAAATCCGGCCACTGGCGATCTTCAAAAGCATTTGCAAAATGGATATGAGCGACTTCAATCTGGTGATCTTGGTGCCTTCCGATTTGAGGATGCAAAGTCGTCTGCTCAAAGTACTACTCTGATCGGTTGTTCCGGTGGTGGTAAAACTACTGCTTTAAGACGTATTTTGAGTGCCTACCCTCAAGTTATTTACCATCCTAATAGAAATCTTGACCAGGTTGTGTACCTCAAAATTGATTGTTCTCATGATGGCTCTTTAAAAGAGATATGTCTCAATTTTTTTCGAGCATTAGATAAATTGCTTGGTACTCAATATGAAGATAAGTATGGGTTAAAGAAACGTAATGGTACGGAGACTTTACTGGCGATAATGGCTCAAATTGCGAATGCCCATACCATAGGGTTGCTCGTTATTGACGAAATCCAACATTTAAGTAAAAGCCGTTCTGGTGGTTCTGAAAAAATGTTGAATTTCTTTGTGACTTTGGTCAATACAATAGGACTACCCGTGTTGCTGATCGGCACACCCAAAGCAAGGGAGATATTTGAGCTAGATCTTCGCTCCGCAAGAAGAAGTGCAGGCTTTGGTGCTTTTTATTGGGAAACTATCCCACAATTTGATAGGAAAGGGTCTCCAAACCTAGAGTGGCGTGCGTTTACTGATTCATTGTGGAAGTTACAGCTGTTGCAGGATAGAGAGTTGACGTTAAGTGATGATGTACGAAATACGTGGTATGAGCTTAGTCAGGGCGTGATGGATATTGTGGTAAAACTCTTTGTGCTGTCTCAATTAAGAGCTTTGGCTATCGGAAGGGAGAAGATTACTTCTGGTTTACTGAAAAGTGTGTATGAGACTGAATTGAAACCAGTTCACCCAATGTTAGCTGCTTTACGGTCAGGTAAAGCAGAGAGAATTGCTCAGTTTTCGGATCTTGTTGTTCCAGAGCTAGACAAAAAGCTCATTTATCTGAGAACTGAAATTGTTAATAATTGTTTCGAGAATGATCAGGATAAAGCGTTTAAAGTTTTAGTGACGGAAGATGAACGTCGAGTATTTATGGCTCTCAAGTCTGACTTTGTGTCGGATTTATTGACTTCGACTATTCGCCAAATATTTTCAGAAAATTCCAAAATGACTTTTGTGCAAGCGCTGCCAATAGTTATGGCTTTACTGCAAAGTGCTGCAGAAGAAAAAAATAAGCTTGAAGAAGTCAAAAAAGAAAGGAATAAAGCATTAAAACTTAATAAAAAGCAGTGGACTGATTTACCTCAAGAAGATGTTAGATCTTTGTTTTCTGATAAAAAATTGGGAGTAGCTGATGAAGTGTATGATGGTTTAATTAAGCGATCTTTAATTCTAGATACTCAGCGGCTAGTTGTTTAAAAGGAGAGGGATGTGCTTAATTTTCCTGTGCCTTATGACACAGAAACAATTTATAGTGTTATTGCAAGAGCTGGTATGAACCTGGCCGTATTGAGTCCAAAACAGCTTTTAGACGATGTATTTCAAGATCGGAAGGTCGTCGCTACAATGGACTTGCCTTGTAATATTAATAAAATTGCTTTTCATTTGCAGGCTACAGGAAAGTTTAGTGCTTTAGAGCTTATATATCAGCACACACTTTTTCCCTTGTACGCTTTTTTTGTGCCTGAATATACTAGGTTAAAAGCAATTGAATTGATGTGTGAAAGCAGCGGTGGTGCAGTTCATATGATGCTTGGTGTTGCAGCATCAAATGTTAAGGCTGATGACCATTTTAAATATTGTCCCTCTTGTGTTCAAAATCACTATAAACGATATGGGGAAGTGTATTGGAAGCGAGAGTGGTTTCTTCCCGCTTTGAAGGTTTGCAGCGAACATGGTGCTCTTTCTGTTTTGACAAACAGGATTAAAGAAAGTCGTCACTCATTTAAATCCGCTTCACTTTTGTTGAACTCCTCTTTATCAGAACCATTGCAAAAGACAGAAATGTGCCATCTAAAGCTTCAGCAACAACTTTCAGCTAAAGCTTCTGAATTACTGGTTTTACCTCCGATGCCATCACCAACAACGAGGCAGTGGTCGGCATTTTATAAAAATATCGCTATTGAATCTGGTTTTGTTAGAGGGAAATTTGTCTGTCATCGCTCTATTCTCGAACGCTTTATTTCCATTATTCCTCAGGCGGCACTTGAGGCATTGGGGCTGTATGAAAGCTTAGAAAATGATACGGGCTGGCTAAAAAGTATGTTTCGAAAGCACCGAAAGTCTTTCAGTTATCTTCATCATTTATTAATCTGGCAAGTGTTTTTGCCAGAACTCTCAGTTGAAGAGATTATTAAACGGGTCAGTTGTATAGCATTTAAAAAAGAAACGAAGAACAATGTTTCTGAATGTGTTGATAAGGTCTCTGGTGAGTGTTTGGAAAAGCGTCGTCAGTGGGAGTTGCTAATAGATCAGTTAGGGATTAAATCAGCACGGTGTTCCTCTGGGGGAGGTGCATTGTACGCTTGGCTTTATAGACATGATCGGATTCATTTTCTTGCTGTAAATGCTGAATACAAAAAAAAGGAAAGTGGGCCAAGATCTGAAAAGGTGAGTTGGAAGAAGCGCGATTTTAGTCAAACAAAACAGCTATTTCGACTTTTAAAAGAATCCGAGTATCATACTCCCAATCAACGTATGTCATGTAATTGGTTCTTAAAGCAATTAGGTCGAGATTCAATGGTATATTCTAGAAAGGAGAAAATGCCATTAACTTGGAAGTTTTTAGCTAATTATTCTGAAAGTGTTTCTGAATATCAATTGAGAAGAGTGGCTAGTTATTGCGCTGAGCAAGTTTTGAAAGGTAGTGATATTAGATTATGGCGACTGTTACGTGGTGCTGGGCTCAGTGAAGGTAGAATGACATTTGAAGCAAGATCCGTTTTGATAGGTTTGGGGTATATAGATTCACCATAGATTTTCTGATATTGAATTTTTAAGGTGTCTGGTTGTTAGGAGTATTAGGAATTAACTTTGATAAGGAATTGTGTGGTGAAAAGCTTAGACTATCCTGATAATGCAAAGATTGTACATGTCGGCACATTAATTAAACAAGCAGAGCATCGTAGATGGTTGGTGAGCGTTCGGTCTTTTCCAAAAATGCAACAAAGAAAAACTGATGTTTTTTCAACATTGCCAGAATTAGCTCGTGGGAGGATTGTTAATCAAAATAAACCTATTGATGAAGATCGTGAGTTACTAAATTTTACAGCACCTGATCTCTCAAATATCCATGAGACTAAACTTAGTAGTTTTCATGAACTTTATCCCCAGTCGTCTTATATTGAGGGTCTTGAATCTGATCAATGGGCTTTCTCAGTCCCAATAGTCATTGATGGTGAAAAAATAAATATATTAATTCCTCAGTTAGAGTTAGCGCGAATAACTGTGTTGCAGTTTTCCTATCTTTGTCGAGCAGCATTAAATTCAACGAGTCTATTGGTAGATTTTGATGTTTCTTATGATGATGAAGTTGATACATTTACGATTGATGTTATTAATAATCAAGTCTTTCCTACTTCTGCTTTACAGAGTCTAGGGGTGCGCGACTTACTCGCATGGTTATTGTTCGATAATGATGCAATGTTGTCATTTAAGAGTATTTATCGAAACCTTCAGAAAGAAGTCAGTCGGAATAATAAATGGGATTCTTGGCTTTTTCATTTTGATCCACCAGATATTACAGGGTGGGGGTTTGACTGTTTAGGTAGGTATAGTAAAGATCGCTGTATGTTCATTGTAGATGAGATTGTAGGTGTTCAGATTGGGAGCGAAATGCCCGGTAAAATTCGATACCAAGGAAAGGGTTTTGTTGAAAATATAAATCATGATGACGTAGTATCTACGGGCGAAAGATTTAATCCACCGAATAGTAATGCCTATGACTTGGATGCAGATGCGGTACCGAATGATGAGTATGTTGAGCATTTTTCAAACTCGTCTTTATCTCTTCGCTTCAAAAAAACATTCTCTTCTGAAGTGGTTCGTGAACAGCGCTTCTTATTCAGAGCAGAAAATCGAAGTGAAGGTAGAGAAATAGATGAAGATGTTAGGCGTGGGTCAACGGGTGAGCCTACAGTAATGGGTAATGATAAGCCCGTATCTGTAGGGGTTACTAATGATTCTGAAGAACATACTAGGCAGCTTAAAAATCGATTTAAATTATTTTCTAAAGTTGTTGATGCCCTCGCCGCAAATAAAAAAATTACAGTTAACGAGCGAGATACCTTTGAAAAGTTGGGTAAGGTCGGTAAAAGCAGACTACATCAATTATCTGATAGTTCAACTCAGCGTAGTATCCAATCTGTATCTTTAACCTATCAATACAGAGGCCATTCAAAAGATTTCATTGTATTAGAAGTTGATGTATCTGATGGTATTTCGCCATTGTCTACTCTGATACTTCCTGCATTTAATGAACAAGAATGGCCAAGAATTTACGAATCAATAAGATATGAATTAGTAAAAAATAGTTTGAAATGGCCTAAGAGTCATTTGAGTATGATATGTCGAAGAACGGGAAGAGAATACAGAACCGCCATTCACCCAAAATCTGATTTGTTATCAACAACTGAGGATGATCGAGAGGCGGTGAGTAGTTGGACTAGACATATTCTTTCTAAGTTGTATTAGGTGAGCGCTGGCTCTTTATAGAAGTAGGTGTACGGCAATAGAAATAAGGTTTCGTATATAAGGGCGGATTGCTGTGCTATTAGTCGCTAAGAGACTGTAACTAATTTTGTGTAACTGCCTATCACAACATATTCT